>ENA-OZKW01000015-OZKW01000015.1-human-gut-metagenome-genome-assembly--contig:-NODE-15-length-79597-cov-29.487478_pt1 | contig 79597 bp, 69 predicted proteins | sample MGYA00244833_ERZ653778 | MGnify/ENA primary metagenome ERZ653778 (study PRJEB26926, sample SAMN06165284) | human gut metagenome | biome: ENVO:00009003; feature: ENVO:2100002; material: ENVO:00002003... | reverse complement strand
GAGATCAGCCTCGGTCTCGTGGGCTCGGAGATGTGTATAAGAGACAGGTTCACTTTCTGAGCACGGAAATCCCGCCAAGATGTTCATAATCTGAACATTTTATGCCCGTGGCTCTTTATGATAGGTAAGCCGGATTACTCCGTCCCTATAAGTTTTGTTCTCCATAAGCCGCCAGTCATTCATAGGTAGTGCTGACTTGAAAAAATGCGCTCCGTTTCCGTCGATGGTTGGAACAACGTATAGTATGATTTCATCTATCACGTTCATCCGTAACAGTCCGTTGGCATATTCGGTATTCCCGGCAGTTACTTCCAACAAATGGCAAATGCTTCCACCTTCCTCCCTCCATTCTTGAAGCACGGATACCGAATAGTCGGATGTCAGCTTATACAGGGCATTGGCACGTATTTCATCCATACCGTAATCTTCGGTTTGAAGCAACCGCTTCCGGGGATGCAGTTTCATCGGACAGCCATCTATTGAGATAACGGCAAGTAATTGTATTTTCGCCATAACGTATTTCCTTTCCTTTTTGGCGAGGCAAAAAAGTAGCGTGCAATTCACACTACTTTCAAGCGATGGCTCTGGTAAAGCCTTTACGGAGAGTACGTGAATGCACGCTATGCGTAAGCATAGCATAAGCATCACGCAATCGTCTCCGTAGTTTCAATTTACCAGATTTTCGCTCGAAACGCCTTGCGGTCTTATGTCTATATCATCGGCGAAAAGTTACCCAATCGCCTGCTATTTTCTGAAATACAATTGCAAAGTTAATCAATTATTGCCATTTACAGCCATACTCCGGTCAGTTTTCTTCATTCAATCCATACTCTACCAATTTATTATACAGCGTTGTCCTGCCGATACCCAGTATCTTTGCAGCCATTTTCTTGTTACCGGCTGCTTGTTTCAAAGCACGCAGGATACGTCCTCTTTCTTCATCCCCGCTCTTCAATGTAAAACAAGCGGAAGTAGCGGACGGTTCATTGTCAAGTTCCAAATCGGCTTCGGTTATCATATCGCCTTCTGATTGCAGGACTGCCGTCTGTATCTTCTGTTTCAACTCGCGCACGTTGCCCGGCCACGCATGGGCGAGCAGGGCATTACGGGCAGATGCGGCAAAACCTTTTACTTCACGTTCCAACTCACGGTTTGCCATTTCACGGAAGAACTCGGCCAATGGCATGATGTCTTCCGGGCAGTCGCGCAAGGGCGGCATGGTTATCACATACTCCTGCAAGCGATAGAGCAAATCCTGCCGGAACCGCTTTTCCGTTACGGCTTTCTGCAAATCCTCGTTGGTTGCAGCCACTATCCTCACGTTGGCTGTTTTGTCCTCCTTTGCACCGACGGGACGGTAACGGCGTTCCTGTATGGCGCGGAGCAGCATCTGTTGCATCTCCATTGTTAGGTTGCCCACTTCGTCAAGGAACAGCGTGCCGCCATCCGCTTCCAGAAAATACCCCGTCTTGTTTGCTTCGGCACCCGTAAACGCGCCCTTGACGTGTCCGAAGAAGGCGGATTGTATCAATGACGGGGACAAGGCTCCGCAGTCCACTGCCACAAAAGGTTTATCGGCAAGTTTGCTTTGTTGGTGTATATGTTGTGCGATATGTTCCTTGCCCGTACCGTTCTCGCCCAGTATCAGCACGCTCATCCGGGTGGTGGCTACAAGGCGCACACGTTTCTTGATTTTCTGATAGGCTTCGCCCTGCCGGACGAATATCGGAATGTTCCATTGTAGTCGCTTTTCATGTTCTTTTTGCAGGGTGCGGATAAGCGGTATCAGTTTATCCTCCAACAACTGTTTCTGTATGTAATCCTTTGAGCCGAGCTTCATACTTTCCACTGCCGTATGCACCTCCCCGTAATTGGTCATAACGATAAACACCTGCTGTTTGTCGTTGGCACGCATCCACCGTAACAACTCTATGCTTTCACCGTCGGGGAGGCGTAGGTCGGCAACGACAATATCATCCACCTCTGACTTTGCCAATAGTTTCTTGGCAGTGGCAAGATTATATGCCGACATAGTATCGAAGCTGTCTTTCTTCAGCAGGTTGCAGACATAATCGTTATAGACGGGGTTGTCCTCAATCACAAATACTTTCATCCGACAATCTCCTTTCCTTTTGCGCAAGTTCTATGATAACTGTTCCCATACGAAGCATGGCATCCACGCATTTCCGCAATTCCATTTCGGAACATTCAGATTCTTGATGCAGCAGTTCATACAGGTTCCACAAGGGTTTGTCAGCACGGATAACAGCCCATGAACTTCGCTGACGGTGCATCCATTCGTCCAACGCCTTGCGGTCATTCCTCTCCATGATTTCCCGGACAGCCTGCATATCCTTTTCTGTTTCGGTTATCAAACGGTCGAGCATCGCCCGTTTGTCACCATATGCAAGCAGAGAGGACAAGTCGGGAAGTTCATCCTTGTCCGTACTTGTCAAAAGGCATTTGTCTGATACAGCAACCAGTTCGGAAATGGAAAATGGCTTGAACAGGCAGGCGGTAAATCCATTTTCCAACAGCTCCTCTTCGCTGCAACTGCCGGAGGCGGTCGCCACGACAATGGGAATCTCTTTCGAGTTGCTGACACTTGACGAGCGTAACAACTCCAACACCTCATAGCCGTTAATCTCCGGCATCTTCATATCGGTTATCATGAGGTCGTATGTGTGCTGCCGCATGGCTTCCATTGCATCGCCAATAGTGGTGAACGTGTCGCAATGCACACCTATACCAGCATACATTTCCTTTGTCATGGATAATACCATCGGATTGTCGTCCAATACGATGACAGAATAAGGTCTTTCTATATGAGCCAGACTTTTTGCGGCTGTCTGTTCTTCAATACCAATATCGGCAGTGTTCATTGGCAACTCCACAGTAAAACGACTGCCTTCTCCTTTTTCGCTTTCCAAGCGTATAGTGCCGCCAAGCATCCCGACTATCTGTTTCACAATGCTTAACCCCAATCCGAAACCGTCTTGCGTGGCGGCGTTGGAAAGCCGCTCGAACGCTCCGAACACTCGCTGTTGTTCTTCCGCACTCATGCCGGTTCCGGTGTCCTCTACTACAAGGGTCAGCCTATTGCCGTCATAGCTTATGACAAGTGAAACGCTTCCGGCATTCGTGAACTTGACGGCATTGCCCAGCAGGTTGTCGCATATCTGTATGATGCGCTCCTTGTCGCCATTCAGGATAATACCCTCCGGGCACTCGATGGTAAGTTTAAGATCTTTTGCTTCTGCTTGTTGCGTAAACTCCGTTTGCAACAGCTCCGCGATGTTTTCCAAACGAAACGGACGGACATTCGCCTGTTCCTTGCCGCTGTCCAAGCGGAAGAAGTCAAGCAGGGAGTTGAGCATGTCGGTCATTCTCTTGGAGGCTTGCAGGATATTGTCCGCATAACCGCTTATCTTTTCTTCTTCGTTGTCCTGCATCAGTTCCGCATATCCATGTATGGCAGTCAGTGGTGTGCGTAGCTCGTGGGTGATGGTGTGCATCGCTTTCTTGCGTGAGGCTATCAACGATTCGTTTTGTTTTACGGACTTTTGCAGTTGCCCGATTAAATCTGTTGTCTTATGTTTGTACTGCTTGATGCGAGTGGCATAGCGGTGAATGATGATGTATGAAATAATGAGCAACAGCAGCATGACACCCGTTATGATACCTACCTGCAAGAACGACTTTTCACGCATAGCGGATATTTCCGCCTCACGTTCCTGCAAGTCAGCCTGCACCTTGTGGTCCATCTGCTGGATAAGGGTTTGCAGTTGGCGGTTCAGTTCCGCATTGCGGCTGGCAAGGCTGTCGGCATACTCCGACAGACGATGGCTCTGGGCACGTTGTTGCGCTATCATATCACGGTTCAGTGTGTAGAGCATCGTGGTGGTCGTCGTCGGAGGTGCTTCCTGTTTCTTGCCGAACAACCCGAGAAAACCTTTCCTCCTCTGTTTCTTCGGCTCTTCCTGCCTGCTCGTTTGCACTATCACCGGCACCTGCTTGGCTATCCGACGGTTGATGTCCGCCTGTTGTTCCAGAGCCTCCATGATGGCGCACAGCCGCTTTTCCTTGTCCTCCAGCAAGTGGCGCACGCTGTCTATGCGCACCGATTCGTAATGGCTCTTGAAGCGGCAAAGCATACTATCCACCGTCATCCGTTGCCGCCGGTATGCCGCCACATCCTTATCGTCCCATTCCAGCACCGACTCGCCCAAAAGAGACAACTCCACCACACCCACATACGCATCGTGTGTTTCCTTGCGGAAGCGGTTGATTTCACGGTTCTCCCGTTCCAGCAACTCCAAGTCGCGCCATTCGCCGAGCCACGTGCAGATGATGCCGCCCACCAGCAGGACTATAAGCAGATAGCCTGCGGCAAGCAGCTTGCGGAAATGCTTGGTAGTGGTAACGAATTGTTCGCTCATTTGCTGTTTGTGTAAATACCGTTATTCAACATACGCATATAGGTCGTGGAACTTCGCAGGTTCATGGATGAGAATGGCGGCCATGCTACCGATGACCGCCATAAGTATGGCATAGCCGAAAAATATTTTATATCGCAGCGACACTGTTTGTTGATGAAAAATATAATTGGTTAACTAAAACTCCAATTTGCGTTATTTGCATTTGTTCCTTCAAAAAGTCTGGTCAGATTTTGTATCTGATGATTCTGTAATGTATCTTGTGCACAGTTTACGGCGTACTGCAAACTAACGTCCCTTATCTGAACTATCATTGCTTAATGTATCTTGTGCACAGTTTACGGCGTACTGCAAACCATTCATAATATCAGAGAATGAATTGGTTTGAACACTGTCCGGCTCATCGTCATTATTTTTCTTGCCTCTGTGAAAAAGTCCCATGTTTTTTATTTAATTACTTGATTTGTTGCCTTTAATGAGCACCAATCTTGACAATGTCCGGCTTACAGCTTCCATATTTACACTGGAGTCTATATTATTATTATTGACAATGCCTTGATGCCAAAACCAATATGGTGGATTCTCCGTGTGTTCCATCACGTCCTCCTTTTTTATTGGGGTTATACTTCGGTTAATGTTCGTTGCGGGCGGAACATTTCCGTCCGCAACGGCTTACTGCTTCCTCAAGGTAGGCAATGCTCCGTTAAGTTCGTAACGCCACTTTGAGCCTGCGTTCTGCAAGGCGGTGTTCATGGCATCAACGGCTTTCTGCCAGGTAACGCCAGTGCCGTCCACCTTCGTGACTTCGGTGACGGTGCCTGCCTTTTTGTAGCCGATACCTTGTTCATGATTGTTCTTCCAGTAGCAGGCGGTCACGGTGGTGTAGTTATCTCCCAAAAAGCCGCCGATATGCATATAGCCAGTGCTACTACCCGTACTGGTTACGTTGCCCGTGGCATAGCAGGCAAGGAGGCTGCTTCCTGCGTTCATTCCCACCAGACTGCCGCCAGCGATATTCTTTTTGGGGGCTATTTCTAAGGTCACGTTGCCCGTGGCATAGCAAGCGGTCAGGGTGGCACTCGAATTCGTCTGACCTGCCACACCGCCGACATCGACCGTTCCCTTCACTGTGGCAGAGGAACTGCATCCGGTGATGGAACCGTCTATTTGAGCACCCACCACACCGCCGACATACACCGTGCCGCTGACGCTGCCCGACACCGAGCAGTTTTCAATGGTGCCCCAGCTATATCCTGCCACGCCGCCAATACTGCCGCCATATATTTGATTGCTTGTTATCTGTACGCCCTCCATCACCACGTTCTTCACCGTACCAGCTTTATTGAGCCAGCCGAACAGACCCGCATATTTGTCATTTGTCGTAAAGGTCAGCCCCGTAATGGTATGGCCGCCACCGTCGAAGGTGCCTTTGTATGAGTTGTCGTAGTCTGTGCCTATCGGTGTCCAGTCTTTGCCTGTGAGGTCAATGTCTGTGTCGAGGGTAATGTTAATGTCGCTCTTACCTCCGTTCACTAATTTGGCTATATTCATCAGACCATCGGCGGAGGTCACGGTGTAGCTGCCGTTGCTCTCTATGGTATAGCCCAGGTCTTTTGCCGCAGCGAGGGAGACGGTGTAGGTATATTCACCGCCCGCCTGCCAGTCGGTAGCATTCTTCATCTTATAAACGAAGGTCTTGCCGTTATTGAAGGTGCACGTAATGAAGGTCGTGCCAGCTGCCACACTTTGCGGGGCGACGATGGCGGTGTAGGTGTTGCTGCCCTTGTCATACGGGACGATTATATCCGGGTTGTCGCCTTCAGTGGAGAGACCCGTCAGCTTCACGGATGCCAGCCCCTCGGTGTAGTCCGTCAGAACGATGGTCACCCGCGCCGTGCGGTGGGTGAAGCGAAGCGTGGGGCTACCGTAAGTCACCGTCTGTCCGTTGGCTACGATGAGGTCACTGCCCTCAAAGTCTTTTTGGGCACTTTGGTTGGCTTTTACCTTTACCGCAGGTGGGGTTGTCTCGCCAGCGGTGTAGGGCCACCACGCTGTGACGGTGATGTCGTTGTGGTTGGTCCAGTAGTACGGGTCGGTGGAGGTCAGCGTGGCGCAGGTGGGGTCGGCGGTGGAGGGCGTTACGTCGTATGCCTTCACCGTGCCGTCCATCAGGACTGCTACGCTCTGCACACCCTCCCAATTGCCGTCCACCGGGGCACGGGTGCCGGCGATAGCTGTCGAAGCGGGGTTCAGCCCCGTGGCGGTGAAGACGATGGATCTGCCTTCCGCCCCTTCAGGCAGGAAGCCCGCTTCGTCCTGCGTGCAGGCGGCAAGGCCGAGCAGCAGGGCGAGGGCTGCGAATATATGGATGTTTGTTCGTTTCATGATGCGTGTTGTTTAGTGTTCGTTATTGTCTCTTTTGCAATACGGGCAGGCCGTCGGTGCCGAGTGTCCACTGGTAGTCGTCGCCAGCGGTGAGGGCGTGGTTCATGCCGTCGACGGCTGTCTGCCATTTCACGGTTGCGCCGTCCACCTTCGTGGCATCTACCGTTCCTCCTTCATTACGGAGTACTCCTTGCCCGGTATTGCCTCCCCAATAACAGGAAGTTATATTCTTGTAGTTGAAACGCACTAGAGTTCCACAGCCAGACTCTTCTATCAATGTGCCGTCGAACCAGCAAGCGATGATATCGCCATAATTTGCATTGGTTATACCACCACTATGTACAGTAAGTTTTCCCGTCACAGAGCAGGCAATGATTTGGCCATGATTTCGGTCCACCATTCCAGCAGCTCCTCCACTACTGCCATCCAGATTCACATCTATGAGTTGTAGGTTCTTTATCACTCCACTTACATTTAAAAAATAAAAAAGTCCAAAACTCGCTGCTGAAAAGTTTAATCCCGTAATGCGGTGTCCCTGCCCATTAAAGACGCCGGAGTAGCCTGGCCATGTGTCTAAACGTGTCCATTTCTTACCCGTCAGGTCGATGTCGGCGGTGAGGGTGCAATTTATCGATTCATCTTCTTGTATGGCTTTGTTCCATGCCAGTAGGCCGTCGGCGTTATAGACCGTGTAGGTATTGGTGTTGCTGTCGTAGATGTAGCCCAAATCCTCGGCTGCGCCACTCTCGCCGCCGCCGCCAGCCCAGTCGCCGATGGTGCAACCCTCTAATGTCAAGCCAGTTGCGTTCACCTTAACGGTATATTTATAGCGGCTGCCAGCCTCTAATACGACGTTGTTCTGCGGACGGAAGTAGAAGGTGCCGCCGCCGAGTTCCACCTTGACGAACGGCTTGCCTGCCGCAACGGTCTGCGGGGCGGTCAGTGCCTCGTAGGTGTTGCCGCTTGCGTTGTAGGTCTTGATGGCGGTCGGGTTGCCGTTATCGGCAGACAGGCTCACGAGGCTCACCGTGGCACCGGCGACGCTCGTGAATCCCGTGCCGGGCTTCAGTTCTATTGCCACGCGTGCCGTGCGGTGGGTAAATTCAAGAGTCGGATTGTTAAATTCCACCTTCCGATTCTCAGCAGAGATGAAGTCGCTGTTCTGGAAGTCAGCCAGTTTGCTTTGGTCTTCGGCAACCTTCACGGCAGGCATCTGTGTGATGTCTGTATCATCCAAGGGCCACCATGCCGATATGGTAATCGGGTCGCGGCTGGTCCAGTAGTGCGGGTCGTTCTCGTGTGAGAGCGTGGCTTTCGTATTGTCAGCGGAGTTAGGCGTTACGGTGTATTCCTTTACCCCGTCGCCCATCTTGAGTGCCACAGTCTGTACGCCCTGCCAGTCGCCGTCCACGGTGGCACGGGTTGATGGGGCTGCCTGCGGCCTTGCCTCTACGGACAATCCGGTGGCATGGATGAATACGGGGTATTCACCTTCAGGCAGGCGGTTATTGTCAGCCAGTTCGTCCTGTGTGCAGGCGGCGAGGGCGAACAGCAGCGCGGTGGCTGCGGGGATAAATAATCTATGCCTCATAATTCTTCATTCTAATCAAATAATTATTAATATCTTACAGGTCAGCATCCACTTCTCCGCCGTCTATATCGTTCCACTTTGCAATGGTGGCTTCGCTGACTTCAAGGACTTTGTTGCGTACCTTGACGGTATAGGTATAGTTGTTGCCCGTCTGCAGTGCGCCTTCGGGCATGGTGAGTGTGGCATGATATTCCTGACCTTTGTAATTCACAACCAACGGCAGGGATGCAACTGTCTGCGGGAAGAGGATGATCGATGACGTGAGATTGCCGTCTGCCAGATTCATGGTCAGTTCTCCGGTCTGTACACCGTTGTCTGCGGTGGCAAAACCGTCGGCCGTGTTGAACGTACCGGTGAGTAACAATCCGTCCAGCGTGTAACGTTCAGGCTTGACCACGCTGAAATCCACGCCGTCGCCCGCCTTGAAGGTAAGGGTTATCTGGCTCATGCGGTGGTGGAAGGAGTTGTTTTCACCACCTTTGCCGGTTTTATCGGTGAAGCTCACCACCGGGCTGTGTTTGTCTCCCGTGGCTCCTGAAGCAAAGAGGAAGTCGATGGCAGGCTGGTTCTGCTGCGCCGTGGCATCGGTCGTGGCTGTGAGGATGCCTCCAGCCGCGTTGTACGGATAGTAGGCGCGGAAAGTATGGGTCTTTGTATCTTCGAAATAGATAACCTTTCCTTCTGCCTCAAATTTCCCGTTCTTCAGGATGAAAGGCACGTTGCCGTACCGGGTATCGTTGCCGATATCGGTGATGCCGATACGGTCACCGTTGTCCCAAGTGGTTCCGCTGGCGCGGGTGGCGATGGCGATGTCGGCGGTAAACTGGGCGGCCACAGGGTCACCGTTTAGGATCTCGTTGTCGTTGTTGCAGGCCGTCAGTGCGAGGGCGAGCGCTGCAAGTGCAAAAAATTTTATCTTCATCATATCAGTTATTCAGCTATGTTTTCATTGTTGTTTTTTACCTCATTCCAAGATTCGATAGTTCCCGTCATTTCTATAGTGGTTCGGGTCAGCTTCACGGTGGTGTAGTTGTACAAATTACCGCCCTTGAGTTCTGAGTCCATTTTCCAGACGAACGGAGCATCATGACCATTGTTCAAGTTAAACTCTATTTCTCTGGTCGTTGATGCCGTTGGAAGCAGGATGGCTTCGTATATCTTGCCGACTTGGGTGGCTTTCATCTGGATGTTGTCAGGATTTCCTTCGCCGGAGATTACGCCATCTGCCAGATTGAAAGTGGCTGTGGTATTCTGGTCTTTAATGGTGACCGTCAAATTATTGAGATCGTCTTGCGTCAAACCATTACCTGGCTGAACATTCAGAATCAATTTACTCAACTTATGGTTGAATTTCAGTTCTACCTGTGGATTAGCTTTGTTGCATCCTGTAGTCTTGGCATACATGAAGTCGATAGCTTCCTGACTCTTCTGGTCGGCCATATTGAGTGCCACCTTGTAATTATTGACAGTGGTCTGTGGATAGTAAGAATAGAAGTCCACATCTCCATCTATCGGGAAGAAAATAGTCTTACCTCCAGAAATAGGTGAAAAGGCTTTACTTCCATTTGACTGATAGCAAACATTGTCAACTCCCTCACTGATTGCATCCGCAGAGAGTGTCTTGCCAGCTTCTATCATAAAGATACCAATCTTGTCACCATCAGCCCAGTCTTGACCGGCAGCACGGGTGTTTACGCTGATACCACCAGTAAACTGTACGGCAACCTTATCGTTCTGGGTAGAAGGTGCGGTGTCTTCTGTACTGCATGAAACCATTGCACCAGCCAAGAGTGCAAGGGCGAAAAGCTTTGTCATCTTTTTCATATTACAAAACGTTTTAAAAGTTATTATTATTATTTGATTTCTACTTCATTGTTGAGGTTCGTCCAACCATTGATGGTAGCTTCCAGATTCATCTTTGGCTGCATTTGATTGTAGTTGAGTCGCAACTCATACTTTCCTCCAACCTTCATTGCAGGGGCGGTGATGTCATACTCTTGCAGGGTCTCGTCAGGCAGCAAGAGGCGGAGATAGATATGAGAGGCGGGGCTTCCCTGTATGGTCGGCATCAGCCGGATGACTTCCGATTTCAGGGTTGATTCCGTAGCCAGGAGGATAGGGAGTTCCACTTCCGTTGGCTTTATGCTCGGCAATCCATATTCTCCATCACTATTCTTCTGTGTAGGGAACAGACACCAGGCACAGTCCAAAGCCTTGCCACTCATCTCTGTGCCTTTCGGCACATTCTCAATGATGACGGTCAGTTCCGAAAGCACGCTCTTCATCGGGTTTTGCACCACATAGCTGCCTTCCTTGTTATCTATCTTCACATCGGCAACTCCGAAATAGGCATTGTTCCTTATATCCTTGGGATTGGTCAAGCCTATCTGGATATTGTTCCAATTAGTCAAAGCCCTGGTTTGGTCAGTGGTGAAGAATGGCTCTATGAGATTGGTAATAGCCAATATCTGATAATGCCCTCCAGGAAGAGCGAAGCGTTGGCTTGCCACCTCCTGCGCACTACCATAACGTTTTTCCTCTACAAGCGAACCGTCATCGGCATTGAATATCCAGAGCTTCACATCCTTCACTTCCGTACCTTGGTCGGCTTCATCAGCCCAAGTGAGCGATACTGACAAGCCACTTTCTTCCTCACCATCATGAACATCATGGTCGCAACTTGCCAACAGGCATGGGACGCATAACAGCACCCATAACCAAATATTAAATCTTCTTTTTGCTTTCATTCTCTATCCGTATTTTATGGGTTACTGTTTATGATTGGTAAAAGGCAAGTTGATTCCTAATCTTATGCCACTTTCCCACAAGAAGTTGTTCTTATGCAGATGCTCTGGCATTCCATCCATACGTTCGCCAGTAAGACGGGTCAAACCAGAATAGATGCCCAATTTCAGGCATGAGGTCAGTTGGTAGCCCACCTGCAAGTCTGCGCCATAACCCAAATGCCAGTTGGTAGAACCTTTCATCACCTTAGCATCATCGGCTATAGTCTGAATATCAGCCTTGGTCGTTACTGCATATATATGAGGTGAAACAGCCAAATCCCATCGGCTGTCAGCTGTTTGAGGGAACAGCCCAAGGAGGTTGATATTTACTCTGGCTCCATATTGCCCTATACAGACATGGCTTTTCAGATTGGCATATTCCCAACTGTCCATGCCTAAGACACCTGCCTTGTAAAGCACGCCGTCGCTACCCAACCAATAGTTACGTTCTACGCAGCAGTCTTGTGCCGACAAGTTCATTTCTCCATATTTAGCAGATAACTCAGCCGAGAAGATGGAGTTGAAACGATAGCCCCCATATAAGCCAGCAGCCCAACCGAGCTGTGTCTTGTCATGTCCGAAGCTTGAGAAGGTAGAGAAGCCGAAAGGCATTCCACCCTCAACTCCCACATACCAGCCTTGCTGACCGGTCTTTCCATCTTCTCTTACTTCTGCTTTCGCGAAAGAAAATGGAAGAATAAAAGCAAGTGCTGCGAACAGTAATCGTTCTTTTTCAGTTAAATAATATCTCATATTAATCTATTATGTTTTGGTTATAATTTACAATATTTTAAATCCTTCATGATAAAGATTGTAAAAATCCTGTCGCAAAGATAAGGTTTTTTTTGGAAGTGGGGGGGGTAATATTTGTTTTTTTTTGGTATACATTTTTGCTTTCAGGTGTCCAGTTGGTGGGCAACTGGACACCATATTAGTATTATTTAACGTTTTTCCTCTCTTTTCTGCCCTCTTTGAATCTGTGGATTGGAGCCGGAATACGACCGGCACGGTTCACGAATGCCTCGCAATATTGATGAATATGATGATCCATTGCTGGACAAAATAGATAAGTAATTATACGAAAGAAAAAATCCCCCATCCAGCTTGAGATAGCAGGATGGGGGATTGGTATTTTAAATCACAAAACAGTTTAATTCTTGAAGCTGTGGATTGGAGCCGGAATACGACCGGCACGGTTCACGAATGCCTCGCAACTGAATGGGTTTACAGGCATGATTGGAGCATGACCGAGCAAGCCGCCGAAATCTACATTGTCGCCTACCTTCATGCCCACAACAGGGATGATACGTACGGCGGTAGTCTTCTGGTTAACCATACCGATGGCAGCCTCGTCGGCAATGACACCAGAAATGGTGGTGGCTGGAGTATCGCCAGGGATGGCAATCATATCCAAACCTACTGAGCAGACACAGGTCATCGCTTCCAGTTTCTCGATGGTCAGCGCACCTGCCTCTACAGCGTTAATCATGCCCTGGTCTTCGCTGACAGGGATGAAGGCACCGCTCAATCCACCTACATAAGAAGAAGCCATGATACCGCCCTTCTTAACCTGATCGTTCAGGAGCGCAAGAGCTGCTGTGGTACCAGGAGCACCGGCATGCTCAAGACCGATGAGCTCGAGAATATCGGCTACACTATCACCGATAGCTGGGGTAGGAGCCAATGAAAGGTCGATGATGCCGAAAGGTACGTTCAGACGGCGTGAAGCCTCCTTAGCTACCAACTGACCTACACGGGTAATCTTGAAGGCTGTGCGCTTGATGGTTTCGCAAAGAACCTCGAAGCTTTCGCCCTTCACCTTCTCCAATGCATATTTTACAACGCCCGGACCGCTGACACCAACGCTCACTACCGCATCGGCCTCAGAAACACCGTGGAAGGCACCAGCCATGAACGGATTGTCGTCTGGCGCATTGCAGAGAACAACGAGCTTGGCACAACCCAGAGAACCTCTGTCCTTGGTTGCCTCGGCTGTATCCTTAACGATTTCGCCCATCAGGCGGACAGCATCCATGTTGATGCCGGTCTTGGTAGAACCTACATTGACAGAACTGCAGACAAAATCGGTCTGTGCCATCGCCTGAGGGATAGAACGGATAAGGAGCTCATCGCTCTTGCTCATACCCTTGCTTACGATGGCAGAATAGCCGCCCAGGAAGTTGACACCGAGCTCCTTGGCACACTGGTCGAGGGTCTTGGCAATCTTCACATAATCATCGGTAGTCTTGCAGGCAGAACCGCCTACCAGCGAGATAGGAGTGATGGAGATACGCTTGTTGACGATAGGCACACCAAACTCCTTGGAGATTTCTTCGCCGGTCTTCACCAGGTTCTTTGCCAGACGTGTAATCTTGTTATGGATGTTCTGACAGAGCTCATCGAGATTGTTAGATGCGCAATCCAACAGGTTGATACCCATGGTGATGGTACGCACATCGAAATTCTCCTGCTCTATCATCTTATTGGTTTCGATAACCTCAGATATATTGATCATATTGTTTGCTTTTTAAATTCTGTGCATCATATTGAAAATTTCCTCGCGCTGGCATTTAATCTGCACGCCCATAGCCTTACCAACATTGGTGAGATCATCGGCAACTTCCTCGAAAGTTTTCTGCATCTTGCCCATGTCTACGATCATCATCATGTTGAAATACTCCTGTACGATGGTCTGAGAGATATCCAAGATGTTGATACTGTTCTCTGCCAAATAGGTACAAACCTTGGCGATGATACCAACGGTATCCTTGCCCACTACTGTAATAATCGTTCTGTTCATGTATTTATTCCTTTTTTAAATTGGTAAGTTTTCGGCTGCAAATTTACAACTATTTTGTTAGACTACCAAATAAAAAGTCAGAAAACTTGAAAAAACACTAACGCTTTGCAAGTTTTCTGACTTATTTTTACCAATCTTGTTTCCTTATCTTACTTGATGCCTCTTTCGTTGAGCGCTTTAGAATATTTTGCTGCATTCTGCAGGTGCTCATCATAAGTGCGGGCAAAATTGTGAGTGCCACTGAAATCCTCCTTGGCACACATGTAAAGGTAATCGTGATGCACATGGTTGAGGACGGCATCGATACCTGCTACGCTCGGAATACGGATAGGCCCCGGTGGCAAGCCTGGGTTCTTGTAGGTATTGTACGGGCTCTTGATAGACAGGAGGTTGTTGTAGATGCGCTTGAGGTCGAATCGCTGCCATGCATATTTGATGGTAGGATCGGCCTGCAACGGCATGCCTTCCGGATATTCGGCATTGCGAAGCATCAGACGGTTATAATACATGCCGGCTATCATCGGTTTCTCGCCGTTGTTGGCTGTTTCTTCGTCCACGATGCTGGCAAGGGTGATGATTTCAACCGGTGTCAGCTTCATAGCCTTTGCCTTTTCGGTGCGCTCAAAGTTCCAGAACTTGTCGCTTTCTTTCTTCATGCGCTCCAGAAATTTATCTACCGAGATGTTCCAGTAGAGATCGTAGGTGTTAGGTATGAACATGCAGGCGATGGTGGCTGTATCGTAACCATATTTCTGACAGACGCTCTCGTCGCGCAGGGCATGGTAGAGGTCGTTGCTGCCAAACATCATCTTCTTGCCAATCTCATCAGAGAGTTTGTCGAGCGTGCGTACCGATGGGATGGTGAGGCTTACCGGTTCCTGCAAACCGTTCTTCATGTGGCGCCATGTCTTGAGGGAACCGTCGCCCGGAGCAATGGCGTATCTACCTGTGCGGATATGATCGGCATAGCCGGAATGGAGGGTCAGGGTCTTGAATGCCTGGAACGGAATGCTCTTGGCAAATGGGCGGAGCTTGTTGTATACAGAGTCGATGTTATCATCGCTGTCGATGTAAACATACTCGGTCTTGCTGCTCTTCGAGAAGGAAGAGAAACAGTAGATGTAGCCCACGATGGCGATGACTGCGATGCAGCCTATAGCACCATACAGATAGAGCTTAGAAAATGATTTTTTCTTTTTCATATTCTTCTTGTTTGTTATTTTTCGGGTGCAAAAGTACAGTAAAAATGGGAAATAGCAAAGTATAGGAATTTAAAATAGGTTAATTGTCATCTTTCTTTATCCGTTGTGTCTGCTTTTTTGTTACCTTTGCACTTGACTTTTAGAATCAACATGTGTATGGGTGCTTTCGGGCACATTATTATAAAAGGATTATGAAAATGAAGTTTTCGATAGCGTATGCTGCCAAGTGGGGCCATGCCCTGCATGTAGAATTAACTTTTGCCGCCGCTGACGGCTATCAAGATACGATGGACTTGCCGATGACCACCCGGGACGGTTATCGCTGGGAGGTGGAAATGGCGTCAAGGCAGAACCGCCATCACCCTTTCGTGGCTGTGGCTTACTGCTACTGCGTGAAAGATGCTGAGGGAAAGGTGCTGCGCAGAGAATCGCTCGCTTCTGCCCGCCAATATGTTTTTGATGAGAGCAAGAATTTCTATTTCCAGGACTATTGGCTGGAGGAGGATAACCCTTATGTGGAAAAAAATGCCTTCGTATTGCAGCAGCAGGTTAAGTTTACTGATGTCAATCCGACCCGTCTGCCTCTCTTCGACCGTACCATCATCTTCAAGATTCATGCTCCGAAACTCTATGAGGGTGAGGCTGTGGCTCTGTTGGGAAATCATCCTACGCTGGGCAAATGGAATCCTGCCCACTTTCTGCAGATGCAGAACAATCATGACAAGGACTGGGAAATCTCTGTCAATGTGCAGGCCATCGATGCGCCGATAGAATATAAATATGTGGTGATTGATGCACAGACCCAGAAACTGAAGAGATGGGAATTTGGAGATAACAGAACCTTTGGTGTTTCGGGTAATGAACAGGCTGGCGGACAGGGCGTTCCTCAGGGTGAACTCCGCGTCTATCAGCAGGATGTTTATGTGCTTCATGGCGGTGACTTCCGTATCAAGAGGGTTCCGCCTCATGCCCAGTTCAATTTCGATACCTATATCTTCGATCTTGACGGAACCCTGATTTCTTCTCTCCATGACCTGGCTGCAAGTTGCAATTATGCGCTGAAACTGAACGGGATGCCTGAACGTACGCTGGAGGAGGTACGCATGTTTGTAGGAAACGGGGTGAAGAAACTGATGGAACGTGCCGTGCCGGGAGAATTGGAGAACGGGAAGTTTGAGAAAACCCTGCAGGATTTCCGCAAGCATTATATGGTACACAATATGGATAACACAAAGCCTTATCCTGACGTGATGGAGATGCTGGAGGAACTGAAGAACAGGGGAAAGAACATTGCGGTGGTAAGCAACAAGTTTTATGCTGCTACACAGGAAATCTGCCGCCATTTCTTCGGCGACCTGGTAGATGTAGCGATAGGAGAACGGGAAAATATCAAGAAAAAACCGGCTCCAGATACCGTAAACGAGGCCTTGCGACAGCTGCATGCGGATAGAGAAAGGGCGGTATATATCGGCGACAGCGACGTGGATGTGATGACGGCAAAGAACAGCGGAATGCCTTGTATTTCTGTCCTCTGGGGATTCAGAGATCACGATTTCCTGCTGGCACATGGGGCTTCTATCCTGGTATCATCACCCTTGCAGATATTATAAGATAAGGTAGGATAAAACTATCTGGAAGACCATCATAGAGAATGGTCTTCCAGGTATTTCTTGATAAACTCAAAGTAGGTTTCTGAGATAGGAATGCTCTGGTCGCCATAGGTGACGTGCTGCTGGTCTACCGTATCAAACTTTGTCATGTTGGCAAGGAACGAACGGTGTACACGCTTGAATTTCTCTTTAGGCAATCTTTCTTCCAGCTGTTTGAGGTTGCCCAGGGTTCTGACGTTAGGCCTGCCCTCAAGATGGAACCGGATGTAATCTTTGTCGCAGTCAACAAACAGAATATCATCTATCGGGATTCTCACACATTTGTAATCTCGTTTTACCACCAGGAACCCGTCGCGCTTGATTGGGTTGTAGTTATCATCCTGCATGTAGCTTTCGAAGACTTTCTGGCATGATCTCATAAAGTCATCGTAACTGATGGGTTTGAGCAGATAGTCGAATGCATTCACCTTGTAGGCCTCGATGGCATACTCCTTGAATGCGGTGGTGAAGACAATCTTCACGTTCTTCGGTACAACCTTTGCAAATTCCAGGCCGCTGATCTGCTGCATGTGGATAGCGAGAAAGAGTACGTCGAGATGATTGTGACGGATACCGTCTACAGCATCTATCGCACTTTTGTAGGCTCCGATCAGATGCAGGGTTGGAGTCTTCTCTATATACTGTTCCAGGAGTTGCAATGCTTCCGGATCTTCATCTATGATGGCGCAATTTAAAATCATAATCTTATTGTTTTAGTGATTTTACTCTCGATTTCCGTAAAAACGAAAATTGTGCTTAATTATTGTGTTAAGCCGAAAAATTTTTCGGATAAATTTTTATTTTCACGATTTTACCTTAAATTTGTTTAATCTATTTGGTTGTTTGAGGAAAAACCTATAACTTTGGAGTTTGATAAGTAAGACTATAACTGTAAAATATGAAATACAATAAGAAACAACATACCAAATTTTCCTGTCGGAGCAGGTATTTCTTTCTGGCCTTGGCCTTGGCTATGGCATCGGTTGATGTCTCTGCCCAGAAGATTTCGCTAGGCTCTTGCATCACCCGTGACGGAGGCCAGTTTAAAGGCGAAATGGTGAGCGGAAAGCCGCAGGGAAAAGGTACTACCATCTATAAGAATGGTGATACCTACGAAGGCTCTTATATGAAAGGTAAGCGCGAGGGTTATGGTGTTTATACCTTCAGCGACGGTGAAAAGTATGAGGGACAGTGGATGCAGGATCAGCAGCATGGTACGGGTACCTACTATTTCCAGAACAACAACAAATATGTAGGTCTCTGGTTTCGCGATTACCAGCATGGTCATGGCGTCATGTTCTATTATAATGGTGATAAATATGATGGCGACTGGTATAAGGACAAGCGGCAGGGACGTGGCGTTTATACTTATTCCAACGGCGCTCAATATAAAGGCCAGTGGATGAACGACATGAAGAATGGCAACGGCTTCTTCAACTGGGGAGACGGAACTACTTATGACGGTCATTGGCTCGACAACCAGCGCTCGGGTAAAGGTACTTTCAAGTATGCTGATGGCGATGTGTATATCGGCGACTGGAAAGATGATATCCAGGATGGTAAGGGTATCTATAAATTTCATAATGGCGACATTTATGAAGGTGATTATGTGCAGGGCGAACGAACGGGGATAGGCATCTTCCGCTCAGCAAAGGGCGCCAAGTATAACGGACAGTTCAAGGATGGTCTGCGTACCGGTCAGGGTACCTTCATCTGGAAAAATGGCGATATCTATGTAGGCGAGTGGAAAGATGATTTGCAGAACGGCAGGGGTAAACTGACCAAGAAGAACGGCGACGTGTTTGAAGGTGAGTTTAAGAATGGCCTGGTAGATGGCAATGTCGTGATTCATTATGCTGATGGCAGAAAATTCAAGGGTGCCTATCATAAAGGTAAGCGCCAGGGACCTTGCATAGAAGAAGATAAAAACGGCAAGCGTTTTGAAGGAACCTACCGTAACGATGTGCGTGAAGGAAGATTTGTTGAGAAAGACCGCAACGGACAGGTTACTGCAAAGGGAACCTACGAGAACGGTAAACGATTCGAAGACTAATCTCTTCAGAAAATAGAGAATTACAAAGAAATTATAAATAACGAGATTGAGAACCTTTATATTTTAAATAATGAGAAAAAAGAACATATCATAAAGTTCAAATCTCAAAGTTCAAAGTTCAATGTTCAAATCTCAAAGTTTAAACTAGAATTATGGTAGTAGATACTTTAGACAATCTGGAGAAATACGTTTCTCTCAATCCGCTCTTCGCTGATGTAGTGAAGTTTATCAAAGAAAATGACCTCTCTAAGCTGGAGGACGGTAAGCATTTTATCAAGGAGGGTGATCTCTTTGTCAACATAACGACAGCTCATGGAAAGAGCGAGGAAGATGCTGTGCTTGAAACACATCGCAAGATGATTGATATTCAGATTCCTCTTGACAACGATGAGACTTATGGCTATACTCCGCTTGCTGATCTTCCTGAAGTGGAATATAACGAGGCAAAGGATTTGACCAAGTATCCTGGTGTGAAAGCGCAGACGCTCGTTACCTGCAAGCCAGGTCAGTTTGCCATTTTCTGGCCACAAGATGGTCATCAGCCATGCATCGGTAACGGTGATATCCACAAGGCTATCTTCAAGATTAAAAATTAAAGAAGAAAAAATCTTCAAGATAAAAATAAAGAATAAAAATATAGAGTAACCATCTAAAATCATGATATATGGCAACAGAAAAGAAAACTACAGCCCAAAAGGCTGCAAATAAAAAAGCAACTGCAAAGAAAACAGTTGCAAAAAAAGCAGCGAAGGCTGTGGTAAAACATATCGGACTCGTGAAGAACGACCCATATCTGGCAGACTATGAGGATGCTATCAAGGGCCGACACGAACATGCACTATGGAAACTCGGTCAGCTGACTAATAACGGCAAACAGACATTGAGTGATTTTGCCAATGGATACGAGTATTTCGGACTGCATAAGACTGCCCGTGGATGGGTGTTCCGTGAGTGGGCACCTAATGCTACAGACATCTATCTGATAGGTGATTTCAACAACTGGCAGGAAACCGAAAAGTATCGTGCCAAAAGAATAAAGAATACCGGCAACTGGGAACTCAAACTTCCGGAGAAAGCGATGAAACATGGCGATCTCTTCAAGATGAAAGTTCACTGGGAAGGTGGAGAAGGTGAGCGTATTCCTGCATGGGCACAGCGCGTGGTGCAGGATGACCAGACCAAGATTTTCTCTGCTCAGGTATGGAATCCGGAACCATATAAATGGAAGAAGAAAACCTTCAGACCAAATGTGGCGCCGCTGCTTATCTATGAATGCCATATCGGTATGGCGCAGGATGCAGAGAAGGTTGGCACCTACACAGAGTTTAAGGAGAATGTGTTGCCACGTATCATCAAGGATGGTTACAACTGCATTCAGATTATGGCTATCCAGGAGCATCCGTATTATGGCTCCTTCGGCTATCATGTAAGCAGTTTCTTTGCTGCAAGTAGCCGCTTTGGAACTCCTGATGAGTTGAAGGATCTCATTGATACTGCTCACCAGAATGGTATTGCCGTCATCATGGACATCGTTCACTCTCATGCCGTAAAGAATGAGGTGGAAGGACTGGGTAATCTCGCTGGCGATCCTAACCAGTATTTCTATCCAGGCGACCGTCATGAGCATCCGGCTTGGGACAGTCTCTGCTTCGACTATGGAAAGGATGAAGTCATCCATTTCCTGTTGAGCAACTGCAAGTATTGGCTCAATGAGTTCCATTTCGACGGATTCCGTTTTGATGGTGTAACATCCATGCTCTATTACAGTCATGGTCTGGGTGAGGCATTCTGCAACTACGGCGATTATTTCAATGGTCACGAGGATGATAATGCCATCTGCTATCTTACCCTTGCCAACTGTCTGATTCATGAGGTTAACAAGCATGCCATTACGATTGCCGAAGAGGTGAGTGGAATGCCGGGACTGGCAGCCAAATTTGAGGATGGCGGTTATGGTTTTGACTATCGCATGGCGATGAATATTCCAGATTATTGGATCAAGACCATCAAGGAACTGAAGGATGAGGACTGGAAACCATCCAGCATCTTCTGGGAGGTAAAGAACCGCCGTTCGGATGAGAAGACTATCTCTTACTGTGAGAGTCATGACCAGGCATTGGTGGGCGATAAGACCATCATCTTCCGTCTGATTGATGCCGATATGTACTGGCATTTCAAGAAGGGCGATGAAAACGAAATGGCTCATCGTGGTATAGCTCTGCATAAGATGATCCGTCTGGTTACTGCCTCTACAATCAATGGCGGTTATCTCAACTTCATGGGTAATGAGTTCGGGCACCCAGAGTGGATTGATTTCCCTCGCGAGGGTAATGGCTGGAGCCATAAATACGCCCGCAGACAGTGGAATCTGGTAGATAATCATGAACTCTGCTACCACTATCTTGGAGATTTCGACCGAGAGATGCTCAAGACAATCACAAGCGAAAAGAATTTTAACAAGACACCAGTTGTAGAAATCTGGCATAACGATGGCGATCAGGTTCTCGCCTTTATGCGTGGCGATCTGCTCTTCGTGTTCAACTTCTCGCCAACCCGCTCTTTCACAGACTATGGCTTCCTGGTTCCTACCGGTTCCTACAGCGTAGTGCTTGATTCTGACAACAAGGATTTTGGCGGCAATGGCTTGAATGATGACACGATGACGCATTTGACCAGCTACGATCCACTTTATGTGAAAGACCGTAAGGAGTGGCTGAAGCTTTATCTGCCAGCTCGTACAGCTTTGGTGCTGAAGAAAAATTAATAGATTGATTTATGAAAAATAGAAGGAGTAGTACGGCGAAGATGCAAATCGCCTGTGCTATCATCTTTATCACATTTACCTACGTCTACCTGGCATTTTACCAGGCAGACGTATTGGCAGTGGCTCAGCATGTTTTCTCAGGCGGTTTGACCAACTACAGTTACACGCTAGCTCCACTGCTTATTACACTCGTACTCTATCTGCTGCAAGTGGGAGTGTACGCGGTAACCCGTGTGAAACGCCGTTTCCACGGGCTTACTTATTTCCCTTCGTTCCTCGTCCTGACGATGATTACCGATATTCCCGTTGATATCGACCTTCATCATTCATTGGGGGCGTGGTGGATTATCCTGCCACTCTGTCTGATTCTCTGGGGTGGATTGATATGGATAGCCCGACAGCTGGAGCCGATAGAAGCAGAGCCTCACAGCAACGGCTGGTTCTCGCGCTATATGTGGGTGAATCTGCTTCAGATGCTGGTGATGATATTGCTTGTCAACTTTATAGCAAGCAATGACCGGCTGTTTCATGAACGTATGCGCATGGAACATCTGATGAAAGAAAAACAGTATGAAAAAGCTTTGGAAGTAGGTGAAAAATCGCTCAAGACAGATTCTTCGCTGACGATGCTCCGTATAGCTTGTCTCAACGAAACTGGCGAATTGGGCAGTCGTCTCTTTACCTATACGCTGGTAGGTGGAAGTAAGGCGATGATGCCGGATAGCGTAACCGTGAAGGCTATGATGTGGAAGGCGCCAAAATGGATGCAGAAACCTTCGGCATGGATGGTTAAACATCATCTCAAGTATCGTCTGCCTGTTGACTACCAGCTTTGTGCGCTCTTGCTGGACAAGCAACTCGACAAGTTCGTGGTAGAGGTGCAGAAACATTATAAAGTAACTTCGGGCAAACTGCCTGTTCATTATAAGGAAGCGTTGGTTCTCTATACACATCGCCGCAGTAATCCAAGTATCGTTTATCACGATAATGTGATGGATACTGACTTTGAGGATTATCAGCAGATGGATCATAAATGTGCCAACGAGACTGAAAGGCAGAATGCTCTTCGGGATACTTATGGAAATACCTACTGGTATTATTATGAGTATGGAAACAAATAAAAGTTTTAATTAAGGAGATTGATATGAAAAGACAGATATTCAGCAACTTATGGGTTTTACTGGCATTTTTCCTTCTGCTTGCACCATCTGGGTTGCAGGCACAGAAGAAGGAGATTGTTGCAGCCAAAGATCTGGTAAAGGCTGGCAAGGATTTGGCAAAGGCTGAATCCAGTATGCGCAAACTCCTGACGGATTCTGCCAATCGGAATAACAGGAAGATTTGGAGCATTCTCTTCGATGCTGTGAAGAAGCAGTATGAGCAGGGTAATGAAAAACTCTATCTCAAACAGGCGTATGATACAGCCCAACTCTTCAATGCAACCAGACAGCTCTTCGTTATAGCCCAAGGACTTGATTCCGTTGAGATGATTCCTAATAAGAAAGGAAAATGTGAGTTTGATTTCCGTAAGCCTCACGCTGAATATTTGAACAGAATCCGGCCGAACCTCTATAACGGAGGAACCTGGTTTATCAGGAAGCAGAAATATAAGGAGGCTTATCAGTTCTTTGACCAGTACATAGCGTGCAGTACAGCACCGATGTTCCAATCGTATAAGTATGCTCAAAAAGACAAATATCTTTCTTCGGCTGCTTATTGGGCTGTTTATGCCGGATATAAGATGCAAGATACCAAAGCTACGCTTCATCATTCTTATGAGGCGCTGAAAGATACGGCTCATTATAACTATATGTTACAGTATCTGGCAGAGACTTATAAACTGGAGAAGGATACTGCGCGCTATCTCTCGACCTTGAAGGAAGGTTTTGAGCGGGATCCGAAATTCCCGTTCTTCTTCCCGCGTCTGGTAGAGTTCTATTCACAGGAGAACCAGCTCGATTCTGCGCTCGCTGTGGCAGATAAGGCGCTGGCGATAGCTCCCGACAATGATATCTATCTCTTTACCAAGGGAACCATTCTCCTGAATATGGGTGATTTCAAACAATGCATCGAAGTGAGCAAAAAGGCACTTGCTGTGAACGATTCTTTGGCTGGTGCTTATTATAATATAGGTTTGGCTTATTTCAATCAGGCGGTTGAAATGGACAAGAATTCGCAGCAATCCCGCAAAACTCATCAGGAGATTGACGGACTTTACAACAGTGCGATGCCTTATCTGCAGAAGTACAGAACGATGGCGCCTGATATGCAGGAACAGTGGGCTTTGCCGCTATATACCATCTATCTGAACCTGAACATGGGTAAGGAGTTTGATGAGATTGACAAACTGCTCAATCTGAAAAAGAAATAATGCCTCATGATGAGGAATTTATGAAAACTTCTCTTGAAAAGAAAACTTCTCTTTAATAAAAGAATACTTCTCTTTAGAAATTGATTATTAGATATTTATGATAGACAGAATTTTAGATAAACTGGGCATTGAGCTCAATGATATGCAGCAGGATTCTATGCAGGCAATCTTGCACGGGAACAAGGATGTAGTGGTACTTTCGCCAACAGGTAGCGGAAAAACACTGGCTTATCTTCTGCCTCTTACCCAACTTATAGATACAACTGATGACGAGGCACAGGCGGTGGTGGTAACTCCTGGTAGAGAACTCGCTTTGCAGTCGGCTAACGTATTGAAGAATATGGGCAGCGGTTTGCGTGCGATGGCTTGCTATGGCGGTCGTGCTACGATGGATGAGCATCGCGTGATGAAACAGGTTCGTCCTCAGATTGTATTTGGAACTCCGGGTCGTCTCAATGATCATCTGGATAAGGGAAATCTTTCTCCATATCATATAAAATACCTGGTGATTGATGAGTTTGACAAGTGTCTGGAGATGGGTTTCCAAGACGAAATGAGCCGACTGATTAAGTCTTTGCCTGGCTTGCGTCGTCACTTCCTGCTTTCTGCTACCGAAGCAGAGGAAATTCCTCATTTCGTACACATGGGCAGGGTAGAAAAGATAGATTACCGTGTGGATGAAGATCAGGTTCCTGATCGTGTGCATATATATAAGGTGGAAAGTCCGGTAAAGGATAAACTGGAGAGCCTGGCACTTTTGCTCCGTAGCCTGGGCGACCAGAGTACTATTGTTTTCCTCAATTACCGTGATAGTGTAGAGCGTACCAACAAATATCTGGTAGAACAAGGTTTTTCTACATCTTTCTTCCATGGTGGATTGGAACAGAAGGAGCGAGAGGCTTCTCTCTACCGTTTTAGCAACGGAAGTGCCAATATTCTGGTGAGTACGGATCTGGCTTCGCGCGGACTTGATATTCCTGATATAGATAATATTATCCATTATCACATGCCGGAGAGCGAAGATGGTTATATCCATCGTGTAGGACGTACGGCAAGATGGGAAGCCCAGGGCAAGGCTTTCTTCCTGTTAGGTCCTGAAGAGCATATTCCGGAATATGTGGATGCTGAAATTGAGGATTACGAGATGCCTGCTGCTGATCAGCTTCCTGCGCCAGCTAAACCTAAGATGGTTACTATATATATAGGTAAAGGAAAGAAGGATAAGATCAGCAAGGGTGACATCTTAGGCTTCCTTTGCAAGAAGGGTGGGCTGCAGTCGACGGAAATCGGCAAGATTGATGTCAATGACCGTTATGCTTATGCTGCCATTTCCCGATTGAAGTTACGTAGCTTGCTGAATAATGTCAAGGGCGAAAAGATAAAAGGTGTCAAAACGATAGTGGAAGAGGTAAGGTAGTTGACAAACTGCTGCTATCTTTTCTCTGTTGCTTGCTAAGGTATAATAAATGTAAAAATAGACATAAATATGCAGTTAATATACTAAAACGACTAACAAAATGAAAGAAATCTGCGCAAAACGCTAAAAATGTGCAGAAAAATTTGGTAGTTTCAAATAAAAAGTGTAATTTCGCAGTCGTAAATACAATCCAAAGGTTTACTATGTATCCTATATGGGTGTATTGTGCATTAATTTTTCCTGCTAACAGGATTATATCGTATAAAACTTAAATAATTATACAAAGATGAAGAAGTACAATTTTAACGCAGGTCCATCAATGCTTCCACGCGAAGTGATTGAGAACACAGCAAAGCAGATTTTGGATTTTAATGGTTCAGGTCTTTCATTGATGGAAATCAGCCACCGTGCTAAGGATTTCCAGCCAGTAGTTGATGAGGCAGTCTCCTTATTCAAGGAGCTTCTTGACATTCCTGAGGGTTATTCCGTAATCTTCCTTGGTGGTGGCGCGTCATTGCAGTTTATGCAGATTCCAGCAAACTTCCTCATCAAGAAGGCTGCCTACATTAATTCTGGCACTTGGGCTAAGAAGGCAATGAAAGAGGCAAAGCATTTTGGTGAGGTCGTGGAGATCGCATCATCGTCCGACGCCAATTTCACTTTCTATCCACAGGTTCCTAACACTGTACCAGCCGATTGTGATTACTTGCATTTGACAAGCAACAATACTATATATGGTACTGAACTCCGTGTTGATCCAGATGTAAACGTACCATTGATTTCTGATATGTCTTCAGATATCATGAGCCGTCCAGTAGATGTTTCTAAGTATACAGCCATTTATGCAGGTGCTCAGAAGAATCTTTCTATGGCAGGTGTTACTGTTATCATCGTAAAGGATGATATGCTCGGCAAGGCTCCTCGCGAGCTTCCTACTATGCTCGATTATCGTACTCACGTAGAGAAGGGCAGTATGTTCAATACTCCTCCTGTTGTTCCTATCTATACCTTGATGGAGAATCTCCGCTGGTTGAAGGCTAATGGTGGTGTTGAGGCTGCTGACAAGCGAGCTCACGAACGTGCAGAAGTTCTTTATGCTGAAATCGACCGCAACAAACTCTTCAAGGGTACAGTGGAAGAGGCTTCACGCTCATTGATGAACATCTGCTTCGTGATGAACGATGAGTACAAGGAGTTGGAGAAGCCATTCCTCGACTTCGCTACAGAGCGTGGCATGGTAGGTATCAAGGGTCACCGCTCAGTGGGTGGTTTCCGTGCCAGCTGCTACAATGCACAGACCATGGAGGGTGTTCAGGCACTCGTCAAGGCAATGCAGGATTTTGAAGCACAACATTAATTTTTGAATTTGTATGAAAGTATTAGTTGCAACAGAAAAGCCATTCGCAGCGGCTGCTGTGGACGGCATTAAGAAAGAAATAGAGGGAGCAGGCAACGAATTGGTGCTGCTCGAAAAATATACAGAGAAAGCTCAGCTTCTCGATGCAGTGAAGGATGTGGACGCGATGATTATCCGTTCTGATAAGGCTGATGCCGAGGTGCTCGATGCAGCAAAGAACCTGAAGATTATCGTTCGTGCTGGTGCAGGTTATGATAACATCGACTTTGCTGCTGCTACTGCTCATAATGTAGTGGCTGAGAATACTCCTGGTCAGAACTCTAACGCAGTAGCTGAGTTGGTATTCGGCTTGTTGGTCTTTACTGTACGTAATTTCTACAACGGCAAGGCTGGCAGCGAGTTGAAGGGTAAGAAACTGGGTATTCTTGCTTTCGGTAATGTTGGTCGAAATGTGGCTCGCATCGCCAAGGGATTTGGCATGGAAGTAGCTGCTTACGATGCATTCTGCCCAGCTGATGTTATCGAGGCTGCCGGTGTGCATGCTGTAAAGTCACAGGATGAGTTGTTCCAGACTTGTGACATCGTTTCTCTTCATATCCCTGCTACTCCAGAGACTATCAAGAGCATCGACTACAAGACCGTAAACCAGTTGCCTAAGGGTGGCATCCTCATCAATACAGCCCGTAAGGAGGTTATCAATGAGCCTGAGCTCCTGAAACTTCTCGCTGAGCGTGAGGACTTGAAGTTTATCACTGATATCAAGCCTGATGCTGATGCAGACTTTGCCAAGTTCGAGGGTCGATACTTCTCAACTCCTAAGAAGATGGGTGCGCAGACTGCAGAAGCAAATATCAATGCCGGTATTGCTGCAGCTAAGCAGATTAATGCGTTCTTTAAGGATGGATGCACTAAGTTCCAGGTAAATAAGTAATTATTCTTCCCATACATATAGCTCATGAAGGGTGCTTTTTCACAGAAGCACTCTTGATGGGCTTTTCATGTTTTTATTAAACTAGTCAATTTAAACGAAATATTATGGCAATAGTAAAACCTTTTAAGGGAGTAAGACCTCCTAAAAATCTCGTTGAGCAAGTTGAGTCTCGTCCTTACGATGTTCTCAATTCTGAGGAAGCACGTGCCGAGGCAGGCGATAACGAGAAGAGCCTTTATCATATTATTAAACCTGAAATCAATTTCGAACCAGGTACTTCTGAGTACGATCCTCGCGTTTATGAAAGCGCTGCAGAGAACTTCAGAAAGTTCCAGGAGAATGGCTGGTTGAAACAGGATGATAAGGAACAGTATTATATCTATGCACAGACGATGAACGGCAAGACTCAGTATGGCCTTGTGGTAGGTGCGTATGTAAACGACTATATGACGGGTGTCATCAAGAAACATGAGCTGACACGCCGCGATAAGGAAGAAGACCGTATGAAGCATGTGCGTGTATGCAATGCCAATATCGAACCAGTATTCTTCGCTTATCCTGATAATGAGGTACTTAACGAACTTCTGATGCGTTATGCAGCAACAACACCGGAATATGATTTCATTGCTCCAATTGATGGTTTCCGTCATCAGTTCTGGGTTGTAAGCGATGATCAGGATATTGCCACAATTACAGCGGAATTTGCCAAGATGCCTAGCCTTTATATTGCTGACGGTCATCACCGTTCTGCAGCAGCAGCTCTGGTAGGTGCAGAAAAAGCTAAGCAGAATCCTAATCATACAGGTAAGGAGGAATATAACTACTTTATGGCAGTTTGTTTCCAGGCAAGTCAGCTTACCATTCTCGATTATAACCGAGTTGTGAAGGATTTGAATGGTCTGACTTCTGATCAGTTCCTCGATGCTTTGACAAAGAACTTCGAGGTGATAGATATTGATGCAATCAATGTGAATGTATCTGGTGATGAAGAGGGCATACCTTGCTATGAAAAGATGGCTATTGATGATGCTATCAGCCAGTTTGGCTTGGATATTCTGAAACCAGCAGCTCTCCATTCTTTCCTCCTGTATCTGGATGGTAAATGGTATGGTTTGTTTGCCAAGCCAGGAACCTACGACGATGCAGATCCAATCGGCGTGCTCGATGTGGATATTTCATCTCGTCTGATTCTTGATGAAATTCTGGGTATCAAGGATTTACGTTCTGATAAGCGCATCGACTTTGTTGGTGGTCTTCGCGGCCTCGGTGAGTTGAAACGTCGTGTGGATAGCGGTGAGATGAAGATGGCACTTGCTTTGCATCCGGTTTCTATGCAGCAGATTATGGATATCGCTGACAGTGGTAAGATTATGCCACCTAAGGCAACATGGTTTGAACCTAAGTTGCGTAGCGGTTTGATTATTCACAAGTTGGATTAATGATAGACGAATTTAAGACTATATCAAATACGATAGGCGAGGGATATTACACCGAGAAAAGGAGTAAGTTTCTCGCCTTTGCTCACCATGTTACAACTGTTGACGAGGTGAAGGAAATTGTTGCCGGGTACCGTAAGAAATATTACGATGCCCGACATTGTTGTTATGCATATATGCTAGGTCCTGAACGGACAGAGTTCCGTGCCAATGATGATGGCGAACCTTCTTCTACTGCAGGAAAACCAATCCTCGGCCAAATCACGAAATCAGAATTGACGGATATTTTAATTGTCGTCATCCGATATTTCGGAGGAGTGAAATTGGGAACCAGCGGACTCATTGTTGCCTATCGTGAAGCTGCCATTGATGCGCTGGCTCATTGCGAGGAGGTTACGCAACAGATAGAGGAAATCGTAACCTATGATTTTACTTATCCGATGATGAATGATGTGATGAGGATAGTCAAAGATATGAATCCGCGTATCCTGGATCAGACTTTCGATAATACTTGCAGCATTAAACTTTCTATCAGAAAGAGCGAGGCTGAGCAGTTACGTTCCCGTCTGAAAAAGCTGTCGTTTGAATAGCAGATAACTGACAGACAGATGAATAACTGCTGGGTAAATAAAAAGAGGGTGAATCATTAATTTATGATACACCCTCTTTTAGATGGTTATTTCTTTTGAATTTATCCCTTTTCTTCCAATTCCTTCTGCAATCGGATGATTTCATCGCGATATTGGGCAGCTTGCATGAAGTCGAGGTCTTTGGCAGCTTGCTTCATCAATGCCGTAGTATTGGCAATGCTCTTCTCCAGTTCTTCCTTGCTCATACTGCGCACGATAGGATCGGCAACGAAGGCTGCACTTTCCGGTTCCACGTAGACGCGAGGCTTGGAACCCTCGGCTCCCATCGGAACAATCTTTGCTCCCTCTTCCTTGCTAGTAGGCAGAGCTGAGGTTATTGCCTTCACAATCTGTTTTGGTGTAATGCCATGATCTGCATTGTATTTCAACTGGATGCTTCGGCGGCGGGCAGTCTCATCTATCGTTTTCTGCATGCTGTCTGTGATGTTGTCTGCATACATGATTACCTTTCCGTTCACGTTTCGGGCTGCACGGCCAGCTGTCTGGGTCAGAGAACGGTGACTGCGCAGGAAACCTTCCTTATCTGCATCGAGAATAGCTACGAGCGAAACTTCCGGCAAGTCGAGTCCTTCTCGTAACAGGTTGACGCCCACCAGTACATCGTAGACACCAGCACGTAGATCATTCATAATCTTTACTCGGTCTAAGGTTGCCACATCACTGTGGATATAGGCAGCCTTTACGTTGTGATTGAGCAGGAACTCAGTGAGTTCTTCTGCCATACGCTTTGTAAGAGTCGTAATCAGAACTCGCTCGTTGCGGTGTGTTCTTGTTAATATTTCATCCAGAAGATCATCTATCTGATTCTCACTTGGACGGACTTCGATTTCTGGGTCCAGGAGTCCTGTAGGACGAATCAGCTGTTCTACAACCACGCCTTCGGCTTCTCTCAATTCATAGTCTGCCGGAGTTGCACTTACGTAGATGGCCTGCGGAATGAGATCATGAAATTCCTCAAACTTCAGCGGACGGTTGTCGAAGGCAGCAGGCAAACGGAAACCATATTCTACCAGGTTCTTCTTTCGTGCCCGGTCGCCTCCATACATGGCTCCAATCTGCGGGATGCTCACATGGCTCTCGTCAATCACAAGCAGGAAATCTTTAGGGAAGAAATCGAGCAGGCAATACGGGCGTTCGCCTTCATGTCTGCCATCGAAATATCGGGAATAGTTCTCGATGCCCGAACAGTGGCCCAATTCCTTGATCATTTCCATATCATATTCTACACGTTCCTTGATGCGCTGTGCCTTGATTCCATCTCCAATACTCTTGAAGAATTCTACCTGTTTAACCAGGTCGTCCTGAATTCTGCGAATGGCACTTTCCTGCTGTTCTTTTGTTGTTACGAAAAGGTTGGCTGGATAAATCTCGTAATCTTCGAACGAGGCAAGGCGGTGATAAGTGAGCGAATCCACTTCTTCGATACTGTCAATCTCATCGTCCCACCATGTTACGCGCAATACATGATCGCTGTAAGCCATAAATATGTCAACCGTTTCGCCTTTCACTCTAAAGTTGCCACGTTGCAGTTCTATGTCATTTCTAACGTAAAGTGCATCAACGAGTTTCCTCAGAAATTCATTTCTGTCGAGTCGCTGCCCGCGATGAATCTTGATGATGTTCTCCTGCATCGCCACAGGTCTGCCCATACCATAGATGCATGATACGGATGAGACAACGATGACATCCTTTCTGCCCGAGAGAAGGGCAGAAACAGCACCGAGTCGCAACTTGTCTATTTCATCATTGATGGCGAGGTCTTTTTCTATATATGTATCAGTAGTTGGCAGATAAGCTTCCGGCTGATAATAGTCGTAGTATGAAACATAATATTCTACAGCGTTCTCAGGGAAGAAACCCTTCATCTCCTGATACAGTTGGGCGGCAAGAGTTTTGTTGTGGCTCAAGATGAGCGTAGGCTTCCCCACGTTGGCAATCACGTTTGCCACCGTAAAGGTTTTACCCGAGCCGGTTACACCCAACAACACCTGTGCAGGGTCTCCTTCAAGCACCCCCTCTGTGAGTTGCCTGATGGCTTGCGGCTGGTCGCCAGTCGGCTTATATTTTGATGTAATCTTAAAATCCATTTTCTTCCTGATTTCTTCTCAAAAGTTCTGTTTCAAGGTGCAAAATTACAAAAAAAACGCCATTAATCGTTATAAAGATTAATTTTTTACGAAAAAATGTATCTTTTCTTTTGATAATAAGTAAATTATGAGTAACTTTGCAGTTCAAAATGAGAATTATGAAGAAATTGACTCTTATCGCATCGTGTGTTGCATTGCTCTTGTCGAGCTGTGCCCACGAATATAACCAGGTATTGAAATCTGGCGACTATACTTATAAATATGAGTACGCCAAGCAGAGCTATGCCCAGGGCAAGTATTCCCGTGCCATTCCTCTTCTACAGGAACTGGTAACGATGAAGAAAGGTTCTACCGAGGGTGAGGAATGTTTGTACATGCTGGCTATGGCCGAGTATGGTATGAAGGATTATGAGACTGCAGCAGAGTATTTCAAGAAGTATTACTCTTCTTATCCTAAAGGTGAGTTTGCAGAAAATGCAAAGTACTTTGTGGGAGAGAGTTTGTATCAGAATGCTCCGGAGCCTCGTCTAGACCAGAGTACTACGATTACAGCCATCGCAGCCTTCCAGGAGTTTCTGGATCTTTATCCTGATGCCCGACTCAAGCAGCAGGCAACAAATCGCCTTTTCGCTCTTCAGGATCTCTTGGTTGAGAAGGAGTATAAGAGTGCCAAGCTCTATTTTGATATGGGCACCTATTTCGGCAACTGTACAAACGGAGGTAATAACTATGAGGCTTGTATCGTAACTGCGCAGAATGCGCTTAAGGATTATCCTTACAGTAACCGACGCGAGGAGTTTGCATCGCTCATCATGAAAGGCAAATATGAACTGGCAAAGATGAGTGTCGAGAAAAAGCAGTTGGAGCGCTACCAGGATGCTGAGGACGAGTGTTATGGCTTTATCAACGAATATCCTGATTCAAAGGATCGCGCACTTGCCGAGAAGTATATCGAGAAGTGCAAGCTGTATGAGAAAGAGCATCCGGAGACAGCTCTCGACCAGCTTGGCAATAATGCCAATTAAAAAGTAGATATATATAATAAGGTAAAAACAATATAATAATAATAGTACTATAATTATGGATTTCAAAAAATCAAAGGCACCAGTAAACACAGTAACTCGCAACATTATGGATCTCTGCGATGATACCCATAATATCTACGAGAGCGTAGCTATCATTGCAAAGCGCGCTAATCAGATTTCTATCGAAATCAAGCAGGAGTTGAGTAAGAAACTTCAGGAGTTTGCTTCTTACAACGATTCTTTGGAGGAAGTTTTTGAGAACCGCGAACAGATTGAAATCTCTCGCTACTACGAGAAGTTGCCAAAGCCAACTTTGCTCGCTACAGAAGAGTTTATTGAGAACAATATTTATTGGCGCGATCCAACCAAGACATCTGCACCAATGGTTCACGATAGCGAAATTTAATATTCCAGGGCTATATGATACAGCGTAAACAGACATTATTTCTGCTCTTTGCTGTCATCGCCATTGCTATCTGTCTTTTCCTTCCTGTCGCCAGCATCGCAGCTAAGACGATGGGAGGAGACACTATGGTTTATAACCTCGGAGTGGTAGGGGAGGCAGGAATGCAGATTTCAACTACTTGCGTTCCTCTGTTCCTTCTGCTCGCCGTTTCAGCCATTATTGCATTGGTAAACATCTTTTTGTACAAGAATTTGAAACTTCAGAAATCACTCTGTTCACTTGCCATGCTTTTTGCAGGTTTATGGTATGTAGATTATATCGTGATGTTCATGGGCTTGATTCCTGTTCCTGAAGCAGAAGGAGCGATGAAGTTTCAGTTTGCCGCTTGCCTTCCTTTGGTAGCAATCATATTCGAATGGATGGCAATGAAAGGTGTGAACGATGACATCAAACTCTTGAGAGCAGCAGACCGAATCAGATAAAAAATGCTAAAAAAGCATTTGAATATCGATAAAAGTTTGCTCAATTCAAATAAAAGTAGTAATTTTGCACCCGCTGTCACGAGATGGCAGCATAAAATTCAAACCTCATTATAAATTAAATTAAAATTAAGATTTAAAAATGGCAACAAAAATCAGATTGCAGCGCGGCGGTCGTAAAAACTATGCTTTCTACAGCATCGTAATCGCTGACGTTAGAGCACCACGTGATGGTAAATTTACTGAGAAGATTGGTACTTTCAACCCTAACACCAATCCAGCTACTGTAGATTTGAATTTCGAGCGCGCACTCTACTGGGTAGAGACAGGTGCACAGCCAACAGACACAGTTCGCAACATCCTCAAGGGCGAGGGCGTTTACTTGATGAAGCACCTCAAGGGTGGCGTTAAGAAGGGCGCATTCGACGATGCTGAGGCTCAGAAGCGTTTCGACGCTTGGAAGAATGGCAAGGACGCTAAGATTTCTGCTGTTCGCGAGGGCGATGCTAAGGCAAAGAAGGAAGCTGCTGCTAAGGAGCTCGAGGCTGAGAAGAAGATGAACGAGGCAATCGCTAAGAAGGTAGCTGATAAGAAGGCTGCTGCAGCTGCTGCTGAGGCAGAGGCTAAGGCTGCTGAGGAAGCTCCTGCAGAGGAGGCTCCAGCTGAGGCTTAATCTTCGACAGAATCTTCTTTTGAGATTTTAAAGTATAAAGGTTGAATTTCTCTTTCGGGAAATCCAACCTTTTTTTTGTTTCTTTTGATTATGGGTGATAAAAAGGAAAACAGTTATTCGCATATTCTGAAATATACAGGATTGTTTGGCAGTGTGCAAGGATTGGGAATTCTTGTAGGAGTTTTGCGCAATAAATTTACGGCGCTCTTCCTCGGACCTTCTGGAATGGGACTGCTGTCTCTTTTCAGCTCAACGATTTCTGTTCTCAGTTCTGCGTGTAATTTCGGCATTCCTACAAGTGGTGTTAAATTTATTTCTGAAAAGGAACATGCTGCAGATGAATCGCAGTCCGAAAAGGCTGATATCGCCGGGGCGGTTCTTCTTGTCCGCACCTATAGTCTGCTTGCTGCATTTTTCGGAGCCATCGTCTGTGTTCTTCTGGGTCCGTTACTCAATGGGTTTACTTTTTCCTGGGGCAATCATACGCTACATTTCATTCTCCTGGCACCAACCATTTTCTTCACGATTCTGGCTGGAGGTGAAACAGCCATTCTGAAAGCTACCGGACAGTTGCGTGCGTTGGCGATGCAGGCAAGTCTTCTGGCTATTCTTCTGCTTTTGGTTTCGGTTCCGGTTTATTGTATATTTGGTGAGAGAGGTATTCTGCCCGTTCTGTTCATTTTGGCATTTATGCAATGGGCTCTGAATTTTCGATATTCCCGACGAGTTGTACGGTGGGGCGTAAATATGCGAAAAATGACGCTAGTTGCAGGTTTTCCACTTTTGCGACTTGGAGGGGCATTTGTACTTTCGGGTTTGATGAATAGCGGATGCGAATTTCTGATTCGTGCCTTTTTGAACCAACAAGGCAATCTGGAAGTTGTCGGACTTTTCAATGCCGGCATAACGATTGTCTTTGTTTATGCGGGAATGGTATTTTCGGTCATGGATCAGGATTTTTATCCCCGTCTCTCTGGTATTTCGGGTTCCAGAAAAAACGAGGAGTCTGTAAAAGAACGCAATCTCTGTGTGAACCGCCAGCTTGAGATGAATGTCCTGTTGCTGGGGCCAATAGTTGCTGCTATCATTTTGGGACTGCCTATCATTATTCCGATTTTATACAATGCCCAGTTTATGGGGATGCTCCAGATGACTCAGCTTGCTGCTGTTGCCATGTTGTTAAAGGCCGTTTATCTTCCGATAGAATATCTCCCGTTGTCAAGAGGTGATTCCAGGCTTTTTCTCATTCAGGAAAGTTTTTGTGTTATCTTGCTGATAATCTGTGAAATAGCTGGTTATCAGTTAGATGGATTGAGAGGAGTAGGAGGGGGTATTGCCGTTGCTTATGCCATAGAGACCTTAGCAGTATTGGCTTTCAGCAGAGCCGTTTATGGTTATCGGTTATCCGCTCTTGGTTTCAGATTCAGTATTTTTCAACTCCTGATTCTGCTCCTGGTGTTGTTCCTGGTTTTCATGATCAGTTATCGTGATTGGCTTTATTGGCTGATTGGCGTAATCATTGCACTTGTGAGCACATCGTTTAGTTTTAGGAAAATTCGAAAACTGGTTAGATAAGAATAGAAATACTGTAGGATAAATTATTTTCTCCGAAAGATAGAAGAATATCTCCGAAAGATAAAAAAATATCTCTCGGAGATATTTTTTTATTCCAGTAGGATATTGGATTATTCCAGTAGGATAAATAAGAAAAAGCCTTGAGAATCAGCTGATTCTCAAGGCTTTTATATGTTTTGTATCTCAAAGAAATTACTTCTTGTTGATAGCGAGGTCGATAGCTACGGCGATAGCAACAGTAGCACCTACCATAGGGTTGTTACCCATACCGAGGAAGCCCATCATCTCTACGTGAGCAGGAACTGAAGAAGAACCTGCGAACTGAGCGTCTGAGTGCATACGACCCATAGTATCAGTCATACCGTAAGAAGCAGGACCTGCAGCCATGTTATCTGGGTGCAAAGTACGGCCTGTACCACCACCAGAAGCTACTGAGAAGTATGGCTTACCAGCAGCAATACGCTCCTTCTTGTATGTACCAGCTACTGGGTGCTGGAAACGTGTAGGGTTGGTAGAGTTACCAGTGATTGATACGTCTACATCCTCGCTCCAGTTGATAGCAACACCCTCGCGAACGTCGTCAGCACCATAGCAGTTAACCTTAGCACGTGGACCGTCGCTGTAAGCGATGCGGTTAACAACCTTCAACTCACCTGTATAGTAGTCGAACTTTGTCTGTACGTATGTGAAACCGTTGATGCGGCTGATGATCTGAGCAGCATCCTTACCAAGACCGTTCAAGATAACGCGCAATGGGTTCTTGCGAACCTTGTTTGCCATCTCAGCAATCTTGATAGCACCCTCAGCAGCAGCGAAAGACTCGTGACCTGCCAAGAAAGCGAAGCACTGAGTCTCCTCACGGAGCAAACGAGCAGCCAAGTTACCGTGACCGAGACCAACCTTACGGTCGTCAGCTACAGAACCAGGAATGCAGAATGCCTGCAAACCGATACCGATAGCCTCAGCTGCGTCAGCAGCAGTCTTAGCACCTTTCTTGATAGCGATAGCAGCACCAGCTACATACGCCCACTTAGCGTTCTCGAAGCAGATACGCTGAGTATCTTCACACATCTGATAAGGGTCAACACCTGCGTCCTCGCAGATTTGATTAGCCTCTTCCAAGCTCTGAATACCGTTAGTATTAAGAGCAGCAAGAACCTGCTTCTCGCGACGTTCCTGACTTTCGTAACTTACTTTTCTAATCATATCTGTATCTCCTTATTATTCTTTACGTGGATCAATTGCTTTAACAACACCCTGCTCAGCAGTTGTACGACCGTAGCTACCTGTGAACTTCTTGACAGCCTCGTTAGCGTCCATACCGTTCTTGATAGCTTCCATCATCTTGCCGAGGTGAACATACTCATAACCACAAACCTGGCTGTCCTTATCGAGGAACTGCTTTGTGATGTAACCCTCTGTCAACTCGAGGTAACGTGTACCCTTAGCTACAGTACCATAGAGAGTACCAGTCTGTGAACGAAGACCCTTACCCAAGTCCTCAAGACCTGCACCGATAACGAGACCGCCCTCAGAGAAAGCGCTCTGGCTACGACCATAAACAATCTGGAGGAAGAGCTCGCGCATAGCTGTATTGATAGCATCGCATACGAGGTCAGTGTTCAAAGCCTCAAGAATAGTCTTGCCTGGGAGAATCTCAGAAGCCATAGCAGCTGAGTGAGTCATACCAGTACAACCGATAGTCTCAACAAGAGCCTCCTGAATAACGCCTTCCTTGATGTTCAAAGAGAGCTTGCAAGCACCCTGCTGAGGAGCACACCAACCCACACCGTGAGTATAACCAGAGATGTCTTTGATCTCTTTTGCCTGAATCCATTTTCCCTCTTCAGGAATTGGAGCTGGTCCGTGGTTAGGACCCTTAGCGACAACGCACATGTTGTCTACTTCTTTAGAATAGATCATATTCGCTAAATTTTATATTAATGAATATTATAAGTATAAAGTTCTTTACTTAATTCATATTATTTTGCTGAAACATTGGTGCCATCACCTCAATTCCGAGCACAAAAGTACAAAAAAAATCCGGAAAATACCTAAAATTGGGTATTCTTTTTAACTCTTTAACCTAATATTTAGATTTTTTCTTGGGTTTATGCACAATTTCATGTATCTTTGCAAACTGAAAATTGCAATTTTGTAGATTATGATCGAAGTAAAGATAAACGATGCCAGGCTTCAGCAGGCTGCCGAGGCAGGCATGGATGAATTTGTAAAGGCTTTCGTGGATGCCATCCGCGAAGCGATTGGTGGCGAACTGACAGCCGAGACCATGGCGCAGCTCAACAGCGACCAGATTACTCTTCTGGCTTGGGATATCCTGCATGAGGAGATGATGGATGGCGGAATGGTTCAGCTCATACATAACGGCTATGGTGCTTTCCTCTGGAAGAACCCTACCGACAAGGCGTTTAAAAACTGGGGATTGGCAGAACTCTCCAAGCTTATCAAGAAGAGCCATTTCCTGTATAAGACAAACCATGAGGAGATTGAGCGCGATCTGACCGATGAGGAGTTTATGGCGCTCTACGAAAAATTTCCTGAGTTTGATGATTTTGACGATGAGTTCGTAGAGAACGAAGAGGAGTGGACCAGCAAGGTTGCCTTCTACATCGATGATCATATTGACAATTTCGCAGAAATTGTCAAAAGTTAATTGTTGATAGTTAAAAGCGGCTTCGCCGTATGGTAGGAATACCGTATAAACTATAAACTTATAATACATTATTATATATATGAACAAGCAAGAACAGGAACTCCGTAAGAAGAGTCCGATACAGATACGCAACAAGAAGGCTTCGTTCGAGTACTTCTTCGTTGACACATATACCGCAGGCATTGTGCTTACGGGTACAGAGATAAAGTCAATCCGTGGCGGAAAGGCTTCGCTGGTAGATTGTTATTGCGATTTCTATCAGGGCGAACTTTGGGTCAAGGGAATGAACATCTCTCCTTATTTCTATGGCTCTTTCAGCAATCATGAGGCTCGCCGCGACCGCAAACTTCTTCTCACCAAGCGTGAATTGCGCCGTCTTGAGGAGGACAGCAAGCAGCCCGGTTTCACCATTGTTCCAACCCTCATCTTTATCGATAATCACGGTAGAGCCAAGGTAGACATAGCCCTCTGCAAGGGTAAGAAGGAGTATGACAAGCGCCAGACTCTGAAGGAGAAGGAAGACAGAAGAGAGATGGATAGAGCAATCAAGCACTTTTAGCCAATGAAGAATTTAAGAGAGATTGTAAAGGAGAAGATTCTGATTCTCGATGGTGCCATGGGTACTGAGATTCAGAAGTATAATCTTACAGAAGAAGACTTCAGAGGCGAGCGGTTCCGCGATTTGCCGGGCATGATGAAGGGCAACAACGATATGCTCAACATCACTCGTCCTGATGTGATATCTGATATTTACCGACGCTACCTGGAGGCTGGCGCCGATATTATTACAGCGAATACTTTTTCGTGCCAGCGCATTTCGCAGGCTGATTATCACCTGGAGAACTGCGCCCGCGAAATGGCATTCGAGGGTGCACGCCTGGCACGTATCGAATGCGATAAGTTCTCTACACCTGATAAACCACGCTTCGTTGCAGGAGATGTGGGACCAACCAACAAGACATGTTCCATGAGCCCGGACGTCAGCAATCCTGCCGCCCGTGAGATTACCTACGATGAACTTTTCACCGATGTATGCGAACAGGTGGATGGTCTTATCGAAGGCGGTGCAGACGTGATTCTCATCGAAACCATCTTCGATACACTCAACTGCAAGGCGATGATAGATGCGGCGCTCACCATGATGAAGAAACATGGAGTAGAGTTGCCTGTTATGATCAGTCTTACGGTGAGTGATCTGGCGGGCAGAACGCTCAGCGGTCAGACTGTAGATGCTTTCCTGGCTTCGCTTTCTCCTTATCCAATCTTCTCTGTCGGCATGAACTGTGCCTTTGGTGCTCCTCAGATGAAGCCTTTCATCGAACACATGGCTCAGGTTGCACCTTATTATATTAGTGCGCATCCTAATGCCGGTTTGCCTAACGAAATGGGCGAATATGACGAGACTGCCGAATCGATGGCTCCGCAAATAGCCGAATTCATCGATGAAGGTATCGTGAACATTATTGGCGGATGCTGCGGTACAAGTCCTGAATTCATCGCTCATTACGCCCGTATAGCAGAGGGGAAGAAACCGCACAAAGTTGTGGAGAAACCTAAGTATATGTGGCTCTCGGGATTAGACCTTCTGCAGGTCGATGATTCCGTACATTTACCGGTTGACGCCAGCCGGTTTGTCAATGTGGGCGAACGCTGTAACGTGGCTGGTAGCAGGAAGTTCCTGCGTTTGATTAACGAAAAGAATTATGAAGAAGCCATCGGTATTGCCAGAAAGCAAGTGGCTGATGGAGCAGCTGTCGTTGACGTGAATATGGACGATGGTTTGCTCGATGCGAAAGCCGAGATGGTTAATTTCCTGAATATGATTGCAGCCGAACCAGACATTGCGAAGGTTCCGGTGATGATTGACTCTTCCAAATGGGACGTCATCGTGGCTGGCTTGAAGTGCTGCCAGGGCAAGTGTATTGTCAATTCCATCAGTTTGAAGGAGGGCGAGGAAGTATTCCTTTCTCATGCCCGCGATGTGTTGCGCTATGGTGCAGCCGTTGTTGTGATGTGTTTTGATGAGGTTGGTCAGGCTACCACTTTCGAGCGCCGCATCGAGATAGCAGAACGTGCTTATCATCTTCTGGTAGACAAGTTGGGCATGAATCCGCTCGATATCATCTTCGACCCGAACGTACTTGCCATAGCTACCGGTATGGAGGAGCATGATAATTATGCCGTTGAGTTCATCCGTGCAACGGAGTGGATTCATCAGAATCTGCCTGGTGCACATGTCAGCGGAGGTGTCAGCAACCTCTCGTTCTCATTCCGTGGCAATACTTATATCCGTGAGGCTATCCATTGTGTTTTTCTGCATCATGCCCAGCAAGTAGGTATGGACTTTGGTATTGTAAATGCCAAAGCCAGAATGGATTATAATAAGATTCCTGAAGAACAGCTTCATCTCATCGAGGATGTTGTGCTGAATAGAAGGAAAGGTGCGGCAGACGAACTCATCGAGCTTGCGGCAGAGATAAAAGCCCAGGCTGATGCTGCCAAGGCTGCAGCTAAGGCAGGCGGTGTTGCTCCCAAGAAACCGGCTGCTCCTGAATGGCGAAAGGAGAGTGTAGAAGAACGTCTGAAGTATGCGCTGAGAAAAGGAATCACCGATTTTCTGCAGCAGGATATTGACGAAGCACTTGCCAAATATCCTCATGCAGTAAACGTAATTGAGGGTCCTCTGATGGACGGCATGAACCTGGTAGGTGAACTTTTTGGAAAAGGCGAAATGTTCTTGCCGCAGGTTGTCAAGACGGCTCGCACGATGAAATCGGCAGTTTCTATCCTTCAGCCTCATATCGAGGCAGAAAAACAGGGTGGAGCAACAACTGCCGGCAAGATTCTGATGGCAACCGTGAAGGGCGATGTTCATGATATCGGAAAGAACATCGTCTGCGTGGTTATGTCATGTAACAATTACGAAATCATCGACTTAGGTGTGATGGTTCCAGCCGAACAGATTGTACAGAAAGCTATCGATGAAAAGGTAGATGCAATCGGTTTGAGCGGACTTATCACCCCTTCGCTTGAAGAAATGGTTCATGTGGCCCGAGAAATGCAGAAAGCTGGTTTGCGCATTCCTATCATGGTAGGTGGGGCAACGACGAGCGAACTGCATGTGGCTCTGAAGATTGCGCCTGAATATGACGGACCGGTCATCTGGGTGAAGGACGCATCGCTCAATGCCGGAATATGTGCCCGATTCCTCAACGAGGCTGAATGTCCTAAGTTTGAGGCGGAACTGAAGGAACGCTACGAGAAACTTCGCCAGAACTATCACGAAGAGCAGGCTAAGATAGCCTCGCTCTCAGAGGCTAGAAAGAACAAGCTGGAGCTGTTCTGACAAGATAAAGAATACAACGTTTTTAGGATAATTATATGATTAAAACTGTGATTTTTGATATGGGTGGTGTCATCATCACCCTCGACGAGAATGAGGCAGGCAAACGTTTCATTGAGTTGGGTATGAAGGAGTTTGCGGAGAAGATGGACCCTTATAAGCAGGTTGGCTTAAACGGCCAGCTGGAAGAGGGCAAGATTTCCGAGGAGGAATATCGTCGGGAAGTGAGCAAGAAGATTGGCCGCGAGGTAACCTTCGAGGAGCTGCAGCATTGCTGGCTGGGCTACATGAAGGAAATTCCAGAACGCAATCTGGTTACTCTCCGCAATCTTAAGAAGCAGGGCTACCGTGTAATCTTGCTCAGCAATACCAACCCTTATGTTTCAGCCTGGGTAGACAGCGAGGCATTCTCTGCTGACGGTCATCCTATCGGCGATTATTTCGATGCGATGTACCGTTCTTATGAGGCAAAGTATATGAAGCCGGATGAGAATTTCTTCCGTTATGTCCTTTCTCAGGAGAAGATTATGCCAGAGGAGTGCCTGTTTATTGATGATGGTCCTCGTAACTGCTGTGCTGCCTCTGAACTGGGACTGTTTACTTATTGTCCGCAGAATGGAGAAGACTGGTGCGATAAGATTTATGAGCATTTGAAGTAATTATTTGTGGTGATTATTTGCACTAAAATGCAAATAATTGCCATTTTATTTTGTGCTCTGCAATAAAAAATGTACTTTTGCAGTCGCAAATATTAAATACATAATACAATGATTAAGAAGAAAAGATGGCATTGCTTGCCAGGTCAGCCTCTTACAGAGCTCGACAAGCAGGTAATGTTTTGGGAAAACAAGGGTAAACTTGTTCCTACCCGTGACTTGATTAAAACTCCAGAACAGATAGAAGGCATCCGTAAGAGTGGTGTCGTAAACACCGGTTGTCTCGATGCGGTAGCAGAGATGATTCGTCCGGGAATCAACACCCAGGAGATTGATGATCTCTGCATGCAGTATTGTAAGGATCATAATGCCATTCCTGCATGCCTCAACTACGAAGGCTATCCTAAGAGCGTTTGTACTTCTATCAACGAAGTGGTTTGCCATGGTATTCCTAAGGAAGAGGATGTGCTCGAAGAGGGTGATATCATCAATGTGGATATGACAACCATCGTTGATGGCTATTATGCTGACGCCAGCCGTATGTTCATTGTTGGCGGCAAGACTACTCCAGAGAAGGAACAGCTGGTTCGCGTAGCCAAGGAATGCCTTGAAATCGGTATGGAGGTTGCCAAGCCTTACTCGTTTGTAGGTGATATCGGTCATGCTATCGAGAAGCATTGCAAGAAGTATGGTTATGGTGTGGTTCGCGATCTTTGCGGTCATGGCGTAGGTTGCCAGTTCCATGAAGAGCCTGAGGTTCTTCACTATGGTCATAGAGGCACGGGCATGCTGCTCGTTCCGGGCATGGTATTCACCATCGAGCCAATGATTAACATGGGCACCTGGCAGGTATTCCTCGATGCCGACGATCCATACGGATGGGAAGTAATCACCGGCGATGAGAAACCATCTGCGCAGTGGGAGCACACGCTTGTGATGACAGAGACAGGTGTGGAGGTTTTGACACACTAGTGTTAGTTAATAGTTGATAGTTTATAGTTAATAGGGCATTCTTGCTTGAGTCTCATGGATAAGGTGTTTTATGCTATAAACTATAAATTATAAATTATAAACTTTGATATAATGAAGGATATATATATATTAGGTATAGAGAGCAGCTGCGATGATACCTCTGCCGCAGTGCTCAAGAATGGTGTGCTGCTGAGCAATGTTACCGCCTCTCAGGAGGTTCACAAAGCTTATGGCGGTGTTGTTCCGGAGTTGGCTTCCCGTGCCCACCAGCAGAATGTGGTTCCAGTCGTTGACCAGGCCATCGCCCGTGCCGGCATCAAGAAGGAAGATCTTTCTGCCGTAGCCTTCACCCGTGGTCCGGGTCTGATGGGCTCGCTTCTCGTGGGTGTGAGCTTTGCCAAGGGATTCGCCCGTTCGCTCAATATCCCGATGATAGATGTAAACCATCTGCAGGGTCATGTGATGGCTCATTTCATCAAGGAGAGCGATGATGACCAGAGTGCACCTCCATTCCCGTTCATCTGTCTTCTCGTGAGCGGTGGAAATTCGCAGATTGTAAAGGTGAATGCCTACAACGATATGGAAGTGCTGGGACAGACCATCGATGATGCGGCTGGCGAGGCTATTGACAAGTGTGCCAAGGTACTGGAGTGGGGCTATCCTGGTGGTCCTGTCGTAGATAAGTATGCACGCCAGGGCAATCCGAAGGCATTCAGTTTCTCTGAGCCTCATATTCCGGGTTTGAACTACAGTTTCTCCGGTTTCAAGACAAGTTTCCTCTACAGCTTGCGCAAATGGGTGGCTGCTGATCCTGATTTTGTAGAGAAGAACAAGTACGATCTGGCTGCCAGCATAGAGTTTACCATCGTTGATATTCTGATGAAGAAACTCCGCATGGCTGTCAAGCAGACCGGTATCAAGCATGTGGCTGTAGCTGGAGGTGTGAGCGCCAATAATGGTTTGCGCAACGCTTTCCGCGACCATGCCAAGCGCTTCGGCTGGACTATCTACATCCCAAAGTTCAGCTATACTACCGATAATGCGGCGATGATAGGCTGCGTGGGAACCTTCAAGTATCGTGATGGCGAGTTTGCGACCATCGACTTGCCAGCCTATAGTAAAGTAACATTTAAGTAAGAAATATGGAATTTGAAACAAAGATATTGAGCAAGGGCATCCAGGAGATGCTCTACAACAGTGACAAGACAGTAGGCACAGCAGAGAGCTGCACAGGCGGCCGTATCGCCGAGGCGCTGATTTCTGTGCCAGGTGCCAGCAATTACTTCAAGGGTGGTGTAGTAAGCTACACCAACGAGGTAAAGGAGAATCTTTTGGGCGTGAGCCATGAGGTTCTGGAGGAGCAGACTGCCGTTTGCGAAGAAGTGGCTAGGGAGATGGTGCTCGGCACAATCAAGACCCTGAATGTAGACTTTGCCATTTCAGCAACGGGTGTGGCTGGTCCAACGGGTGGAACTCCAGCCATTCCTGTGGGCACAATCTATATAGGTTATGGCGATAAGAACGATGTTCGCGTGGTAAAACTCACCGAAAATTTCGGACGCGACATCAACCTTGCAATTGCCACAAATACAGCGCTTAAAGGCATGCTCGAATTCTTGAAAGAACATGCTGAAGAACTTAAAAAATAGGCTTAAATTGCTAATTTAAGGCTATCAAATATTAATAATCCTTAAAAGACAGCGTTCTTTTAGGGATTATTTTGTTATTACCAAATTATTTTGTAATTTTGCACTCTGTTTGGAATAGGTATCAATTAACGAATTACAAAATTAAAGATAGAAATGTCTAAGATTTGTCAAATTACAGGTAAGAAGGCACAGTTAGGTTGCAATGTGTCTCACTCAAAGCACCGTACAAAGAGAAGCTTTGATGTTAACCTCTTCAGCAAGAAATTCTACTATGTAGAAGAGGGTTGCTGGATCAGCCTCAAGATCAGCGCTGCTGGTCTTCGTCTTATTAATAAGGTAGGTCTCGATGCTGCTTTGAATCAGGCAGTAAAGAAGGGCTACGTAGATTGGAAGGACATTAAAGTTATAGGAGAATAAATATCATGGCAAAGAAAGCAAAAGGTAATAGAGTACAGGTTATCCTCGAGTGCACTGAACACAAGAACAGTGGTATGCCAGGTACAAGCCGTTACGTGACTACAAAGAATCGTAAGAACACTCCTGAGCGTCTTGAGTTGATGAAGTACAACCCAATCCTTAAGAAGATGACTCTTCACAAGGAGATTAAGTAAGCTTAGCTTACAAGTTTAATAATTTTATCAATTTAAATAGACTATGGCAAAGAAAGCGGTCGCTACCCTCCACGAAGGTAACATGGATGGTCGCGCATATACAAAGGTTATCAAGATGGTTAAGAGCCCTAAGACTGGTGCATACGTTTTCGATGAGAAGATGGTACCAAATGAGGCTGTTAAGGATTTCTTCAAGGATTAATTTCCTTGCAGATGAGCATCGTTGAATTTAGATTACATCAAAATTCAAATATAAAGATAAAGGTCGCTACCCAGATAGGGGAGCGACCTTTTTATTTTTTTTACTTTTCTTAGGCCCCAAAACAGTTTTTGGCTTCTTTCATATTGTCACTTGACGATATCTTATCGCCAAGTGACGAATCTTCTTGCATTTTACTCATCTTATCACCGTTTGACACCTCTCACGGCCTGGCTCTCTAACGGATTCTCCGGCCAGAAATGCTTAGGGTATCGGCGCTTCAGTTCCTTGCGGACTTCGAAATAAGTGCCTTGCCAAAAACTTGCAAGATCCTGAGTAAGCTGAACGGGCTTGAAACCGGGAGATAACAACTCAAGCAGAAGAGGCCGTTTGCCAGCATCGACAGTGGGAGTTGATGTCATTCCAAAACACTCCTGAAGCCTCACACTAAGAACTGGGGCTTCGGTTCCCAAGCGATAATCGATGCGGATGTTGCTGCCCGATGGTACACGGATGTGGGTGGGAGCAAGGTGGTCTATCTCCTGCTGAAGGTCGTAAGGAAGGATGTTCCATAAGATTTCGCACAGGTTGAGTTTCTTCAGCTCTGTAACAGAAGTCTTCATCTTACCACCTTCTTCGAGATAGAAAGGGAGCCACGCTCGGGCTGTTGTCAGGAGATGCTCTGTTGACAGGTCGGGAATCTCCAGTTCCGGATGCCATTCAGCTACTTGCGCCACGCGCTGTTGCAGACGATGAACGGATTCGTTCCAATCGAACATGCTGAGTCCGTCTTTTTGGGCAGCTTCGCAGATAATGTCCGAAACTGTCTCTCGGCTGGCATTCTGTATCGGCTTGCTGTCTATGACGAGTGCTCCTATCCGTGTTTCCTGTTGCATCTTTACTGCCATCGCTTTACTGTCCCATGAGATATTCTCGCAGGTTTGTGCCGGCAAGTTCTTCCAGTTGACGGGGGCTGAGAGAAATACTCTTCCTTTCCGTCCCAGTGCAGTTTTGGATGATGAGGTTGAAGCGAGGTTGAGCGATGCGATGGCAAGCCATTCGTTTGCAGCCATGCTGTCGCTCGGGTCGATGAAAACCATGTTGCCATTCGACATCTTGTAGTTACCTGCATGGTCGGTGGCATGGGCGATGCGTTCAGGATAGGCTAGGGCGATAAGATGGCCCACTTCCTCAGCATCAATTGGCTCGTTGTCTTCCTTGATGCGCAGCATCTTCCTGTATTCCTGTGCAATTTGAGCGATACGGTTCCAACGCCCCAGATTCTTCTTGCTTCGCGCGGAGCGGAGGAGTGAAAGGCGGAGCGTCATGTCAGAATCCTCATTTCCGCCCAACGGATCTTTCTCTTCCAGCAGTGCTGCAATGTCGCAGGCCAAGGCTTGGATTGACGGAGAACCGCTGCTGATTATCATCTTGGCGATTCGCGGATGACAAGGAAGCTGAGCCATTCTGCTGCCTTCTGCGGTGATGCTGCCACTGAGAGCGTGAGCATCATGATCAGAAGTGAGGGCGTTGAGCGACTTGAGAAGTTGCTGGGCCATGGCGAGGTTGCCTCTAGGAGGAGGGGTAAGCCAAGGAAGCAGTTCCGGCTTGTTTTCGCCGAAAGCAGCAATGTCGAGAACCATGGAAGAGAGATCTGCATCCAGTATTTCGGGCAGCCGTTGTTCAGGCATCAGATGTTCAGAGGTCTGTGTCCAAAGCCGGTAACATACGCCTGATGTGATTCTGCCAGCACGTCCCCTTCGTTGCGTAGCCATGTCCTGACTGATGCGAACGGTTTCTAGATGACTCAAGCCTGTACGGGCATCATAAACCAGTTTTCGGCAGAGTCCGGAATCCACAACGATTCGTACCCCCTCGATGGTGAGAGAAGTTTCGGCGATAGGGGTGGCCAATACGATTTTTCTTTCGCCTGGTTTGGAAGGAGCGATTGCGAGTCGCTGCTTTTCAGGCGAAAGGTTGCCGTAGAGTGGATAGATTTCCGTTGAAGATAAGGCAGAACGAAGCAGTTCTTCACATTTCATGATTTCACCTTGTCCCGGAAGAAAGGCAAGAATGTCGCCTTCCTGATTTCTGAAAGCCTGACAGATGGTGGCTGCCATTTCCTGCGCTACCTGATATCTGTCGATGTCGTGGTCTGCATAAATGGTTTCTATCGGAAACATTCTGCCTTCACTCTCGATAAGCGGAGCTTGAAGTGCTTTACAGATACTGTAAGCATCGATGGTTGCCGACATGATGATGAGCTTCAGGTCGGGGCGGATGATTTCCTGTGTTTGCCGGGCCAGTGCTAACGCCAGGTCGGAGTTGATGCTGCGCTCATGAAACTCATCAAAGATGAGGCACGAAACTCCTTCGAGTGTAGCATCATTGACCAGCATTCGGGTGAGAATGCCCTCGGTAAGGACTTCGATGCGTGTTTCATCCGAAACCTTGCTTTCGAATCTTACCCGATAGCCGATGGTTTTGCCCACGGATTCTCCCAGAATCTGTGCCATCCGTTCGGCTATCTGGCGAGCAGCCAGGCGGCGCGGTTCGAGCATCAGAATCTTACCCTGACTTTTAAGATGATCATGGATAAAACCTTCTAATCCCTGATCACTCATGCCCCGCAGAATGGTGAGCGGGAGGAGGGTAGATTTACCGGCTCCAGGAGGAGCTGTAATAACAAGGTTAGCCGACTCCATCAATGCTTCATTGACAGAGTCGGCTATCTGGTAAGCTGGCAGATGACCAGCCTGCTGTTCTATTCTATCTAAGTTCATTTCTTCTTATTTCGCAAACTTCAGAATCTTTTTTATTTCACAAACTTCAGAATCTCTTTACTCTTTCTGCCCTTTTTGGCAGGAATCGGCATGAAGCCTTCTGTGAGTCCTGTTTTATCTGTCATGGCCTGGAAAACGGAGGCGGCATAGGAAGAGAGTTTCTTCTCTGCCAGTTCTTGCTTGATAGCATCCTCATCATAATCATCAGCATAGAGCAGAGTGTGCAAATCGTCAAGATATTTTTGCGGAATATTCTGATGCGGCATGCGGCTTTTTATCTGCATGATCTGTGCGATGATAGCCTGTTTGGTCTGGGCAGCGATGGTTTCTGCCTTTTGCTGCTCGAAGGCTGCCAGCGTCTCCTCATCCGTCTCCAACCAGTTCTGTATCATGGCTTCAGAGGTGGTAAGATGACTGTATCCTGCATAGCGAATCAGGGCGATGCGCTTGTTCCAACCCTTCTTTTCGAGATAGCTTTTCTCCATAGGGGTAGTAGCTACCACAAGGTTTGCTTTGGCGTACATGGCTTTCTGATACATAGATTGTTGCAGTGAACGCTTCAAGTAAGGGTTCTTGCAGTTTCTCTCAGAAATATCTCCCAGTGGACAAACGATGTAGGGAATGTCCATCTGCTTTGCGTTTTTGGCTATCTGGGCTCCCTGCCATGTCCATGCTCCTATGATCAACACAATGTCGGCATCAACCAGACTGTTGGTAATGTCGAGCTGCTTATTCAAGGCTTCGATGTATGGAAGATACATCTTCAGCAACTTCTTTTGGTTGGAAATGAACAAATATACTTTCATCGTTCTGTCGGTTATTTTTAACTGTTGGTATTATGATAGACTTTTACTTCCTTTTTACCCTGTTTAGAGTTTATGAGAAGTGAAATCGTTTTTGTCAGCCCGCCAATAGCGCAATTTGGTAGCCAGATTTCTCCAGATAATTCCATATTCGAAGAATGGCAGTTTGAACATCGCTATTCCGTCATCAAAGTGTCTGATGGCCTTGTTGGCTATCAGCATTCTCACAATGAACAGCAGAAGGAAACTGAAACCTGCGCATCCTGTAAGAATCCAATTCTTCATGAGGATAGAGTAGGCTGCTACGGCCAGCGTTGCTATCAGGCTGAGATGTGGCATGAGATGGTCGAAGAACATGAGGGTTCGCATGGAACCGGCTCTTTCCAGACTCTTGCGTGAAGCCTGCAGATAGAGGTGGGCATTGTGCCAACTCTTGCTCGATGGTGCTTCGCGGATGAGCCATGCATCGCAATCCAGTTCTGTAGCTGTATCTCCACAATGTGCATACTTGTTGACGAGAAAATCGTATTCGCCGCGAACATATTCCAGGTTGCCCTGATAGCCCTGTTCCTTCATGAAGTCGCTCTTGCGGAAAGCTACATTTGGCATGTGACTGCGATAGCCGTAGGTCTGTTGGGCACGGCGCAAAACATAGTAAGCCTTGCGGATGCTGTCGAAACGGCGTACGCTCTTGGTTTCCTCATCAAGGGCTACATATCCCAATACCAGATGGTTAGGGTCCTGGCATTGACGGGCCATGGTTTGTAACCACTTGTCGTTGCTTGGGCGACAATTAGGCTCTGTCAGAATAATCCATTCATGTTTGGCAGCCTTCACACCCAGTGTAATCTGCAATTTCTTGCGGCTCATGTAGCGTGAACTCTCAGGAATATAAGTATAATAAAGATGAGGGTTCTCGGCTGCAGTTCGCTTCAGAAAATCCTGTGTCTCGCCATCTGTACTCTGGCAGACTACGATTACCTGATAGTCGGCAGCATACTGCTGGCGCAGGAACATAGAGAGATTCCTCTCCAATTCAGCAAGATTATCGTGTGCGGTAATGAGTATACTGACAGGAGGTTGATTCTCTGCCGATTCTGTTTTTTGAAAGCGCAACGAGCGCAGAAATGGATTTATCAGCGATCCGAGAACCGCCAATAAAACCACCACTGCGCCTGCTATTATAGTAGTTGTACTAATGATCATCATATTCTTTTTCTCGTAATATAGAAAGCTAGAGAAAGGAAAATCCTATAAACTCTTAACTTTTAACTTTCAACTATATTAAAAGTCTTCTGTAATATACCCCTTTGGCAACTGGCGACAGTTATACTGGCTCGCCATGATCTCACCATAGGCTCCAGCTGAGCGGAGGGCGATGAGGTCGCCGCGATGGGCTTTGTTGATGTCGACAGCCTTGCCGAAGACATCGCTAGATTCGCAGATAGGACCTACAACGTCGTAAGTTTCAATAGGCTCATCGCTTGAGATGTTTTCAATCTTATGGTAAGCCTGATAGAGAGCAGGACGGATAAGGTCGGTCATACCTGCATCCACAATGGCAAACTGCTTGGCTGTGCCCTGCTTGATGTAGAGTGTCTTGGTGATGAGAGAACCCATCTGACCCACTACGGCGCGGCCCAACTCGAAGTGAAGCTTCTGACCATTGCGCAACTTCAGTTTCTTTGCGTATGTATCGAAATAATCCTTGAAATTAGGGATTGGCTGACGGTTTGGATGATTGTAATCAATGCCCAGTCCACCGCCCACATTGATGTTCTTCACAACGATGTGATGTGCTTCAAGCTGGTTCTGAAGTTCGTTGATACGGTTGCAGAGTGCCTCGAAATCCCCCATGTCGAGGATCTGGCTTCCGATGTGGAAGTGCAGTCCGAGGAACTGGATGTTCTTCATCTTGGCAGCCTCTTCGATTACGGCTTCCATGTCGCGCATGGCAATTCCGAACTTGTTTTCTGCCAGACCTGTTGTGATGTTAGCGTGCGTATGGGCGCCGACATCCGGATTGATGCGGAAACAAACCTGCGCAATCTTATTCTGTTTTTCAGCCAGTTCGTTGATGATTTCCAACTCCGGAATGCTTTCTACATTGAAGCAGAAGATGTCTTTCTCCAATCCGAGGTTGATTTCCCAATCGCTTTTGCCTACACCAGCGTAAACAATCTTGCTGGCTGGGAATCCGGCTTTGATGGCAGCCTGAATTTCTCCTCCGCTCACACAGTCAGCTCCTAAACCAGCCTGACAGATGATATTGAGCACCTTAGGGTTCGCATTTGCCTTTACGGCATAGTGCACTTCAAATCCCTCGTGCTTGCCAGCCTCTTCATTGATGGTTTTCAATGTCTGGCGCAACACATTGGTGTCGTAATAGTAGAACGGAGTCTGTATCTCCTGAAACTTATCTATCGGAAATGTACCTTTCATTTCGCTTAATCTTAAATTAATACCTTATTATAGTTAAATCAGAATATCCAATTTATTATAAATCAGAATATTCAACGAAGAGTGGACAGGAAGCATTACATACGAATTCTTCACTTTTCACTCTTCGTTTTCATTTGCATTACTTCTTCTCGAACAATACGTTGCTCAAGTTCTGTAATGCCTGCTTCTTATCTTTCTCTCTGATGAGGAATGAGATGTTGTAGTTAGAACCACCGTAAGAAATCATGCGTACAGGAATGTTCTTCATCGCATCGGTAGCGATGGTCTCGAAGCCAACGTTGCTCCAGTCCAAATCACCTACAACGCAGATAATACACATATCTGAATCTACGGTTACTGTACCATATTTCTTCAGCTCGTTTACGATGTCGTTAAGATGAGAATCGTTATCAATACTCATGCTGACACCCACCTCAGAAGTGGCAATCATATCAATTGGAGTCTGATAGCTCTCGAAGATTTCGAATACCTTGCGGAGGAAACCTGTAGCGAGCAACATGCGGCTACTCTTGATCTTGATGGCTGTGATGTTGTCCTTGGCAGCAACAGCCTTGATCTTGCCGCGTACGATGACATTGTCGATGATTGTACCGTCGGCCTTAGGATCCATGGTGTTCTTCAAGCGTACAGGGATGCCTGCATACTTAGCTGGCTGGACACAGGTAGGGTGGAGAATCTTGGCACCGAAGTAAGCCAACTCTGCAGCCTCCTCGAAGTTCAACTGGCGTACTGCCTCAGTGTGCTCTACGACACGAGGGTCGTTGTTGTGCATTCCGTCGATGTCGGTCCAGATCTGAATCTCTTCAGCTGGGAGAGCTGCACCTATAAGAGATGCGGTGTAGTCGCTACCGCCACGCTGCAGATTGTCAACCTCGCCATATGCGTTGCGGCAGATGAATCCCTGAGTGATGTAAATCTGATAGCCCTGGTTCTGCTCCATGATAGCAGCCAACTTCTCCTTGATGTACTGAGGATCTGGCTCTGCGTTCTTGTCTGTGCGCATAAAGTCTAATGCGCTGAGCAATACAGCCTTTACACCCTGTTCCTTCAAGTAGTTTACAACCATGTTGGTGCTCATCATCTCGCCCTGAGCCACGATGCTCTTCTCCTCGAAAGAAGTGAAGAGGTCTTTGGTGAATGAGCGGAGATAGTTGAATTCGCCCTGCAAGAACTCACGAGTCGTATTTTTCATCTCCTCGGTAGAGTAGAGTTCTTCTACATGCTGCATGTATTTCTTCTCCAAGTTGTTGATTACCTCGTTGGCGCCCTCTGGATTCTTCTTGTAAAGATAGTCAGAGATCTCAACGAGAGAGTTTGTTGTACCGCTCATCGCAGACAATACGATGAAAGTTGGTTCACCTGATTCTGTAACCAAAGAGGCTACTCCCTTCATGCGCTCTGGTGAGCCTACAGAAGTACCTCCGAATTTCATTACCTTCATAGTCGTAATTTTATTTAATTATTTCACTTAATTATCTTCTCCATCCTCAGTGAGGTCGATACGGTTGTACTCATTTGTTACGTCGTAGAGCACACCTTCCTTACAGCGGTAAACGATGCCTGGGAATTTGTCGAGCATCGGGATGTTATGGGTTGTCATCACAACGGCTGTTCCTTGTTTGGTGATGTCTTTCAGCAGACTCACGATGTTGCTGGCTGTCTCTGGGTCGAGATTGCCTGTAGGTTCATCGGCGATGATGATCTTAGGATTGTTGAGAATGGCGCGGGCGATGGCTACACGCTGCTGCTCACCACCTGAGAGCTCATGAGGCATTTTGTCGATTTTATCAATCATGCCCACTTCGTTGAGCACTTCTTCGATGCGCTTATCTCTGTCTTTCTTGTTTTTCCAGCCTGTTGCCTTAAGCACGAATTCAAAGTTCTTGCGAACGGTGCGGTCGTGTAGCAACTGGAAATCCTGAAAGATGATTCCCAACTCCTTGCGCAGAGCCGGAATCTCCTTTCGCCTGATAATCTTTAGGTCTCTGCCGAGAATTTCAGCCTTTTCGGTTTCGCCCTCTACAAGGTCTAGTTCGCAATAAAGAGTCTTTAAAAGCGAACTTTTACCAGAGCCGACTTTTCCGATAAGGTAGGCGAATTCTCCTTCATCAATATGGAAATTGACGTTCTGGAGTACGCACTTGTCGGCCTGATATATGCTGACGTTCTGATAATCTATTAACATCTTCTATTTTTTTCTCCTTAATGTTGGTTTGTTATTTCATTTCGCCTTTGCTCTTGGCAACGCGACGTTTCTTATCCCATTCCGGGTCGTGACGCATCTGAAGTTCTTTCACAACATCTTCTATTCTCAAGCCCTTGCTTGTGAGCAGAACGATGAGGTGGTAGAGAAGGTCTGAACTCTCGTAAACGAGTTTCTCGTTGTTGCCATTTGTTGCTTCGATAATAGTTTCAACAGCTTCTTCTCCAACCTTTTGTGCCGTTTTGTTAACGCCTTTCTTGAAGAGGCTGGTAGTGTAGCTTCCCTCTGGCATTTCTTCGTGGCGCTTGTTGATAAAATCCTGAAGTTCTGAGAGGAAGAGGATAGGGTTGAGCGTGTTCTCTTCTGCCCAACAGGTGTCTGTACCTTTGTGGCAGGTTGGACCGTCTGGGTGAACCTTTACCAGCAAGGTGTCGTTATCGCAGTCGTTCTGAATGCTTACAAGGTTCAGGAAGTTGCCTGATGTTTCACCTTTTGTCCAGAGGCAGTTGCGTGAACGGCTCCAGAATGTAACCTTTTTGGTTGCTATTGTCTTATCGTATGCTTCCTGGTTCATAAAACCAAGCATCAAGACGTTCTTTGTAACTGCGTCTTGGATGATGGCAGGAACCAGTCCGCCTAATTTTTCGAAATCTATTTCCATTTTATCTTGTTTTTATTTTCTTACATTATTATATACCCCGTGTTCTATATTCTCACGTTGATTCCTTCTTCTCTCAGATATTTCTTGAGGTCAGGAATGGCAATCTCGCCAAAGTGGAACACGCTGGCTGCCAGTGCAGCATCTGCCTTGCCTTTGGTGAAAGCATCGCGGAAATGCTCCATTTTTCCTGCACCACCTGAGGCAATGATAGGAATGCTTACTTCTTCGGCAAGACGGGCGAGGGCCTCGTTTGCGAATCCCTGTTTCACACCGTCATGATCCATACTGGTGAAGAGAATTTCACCGGCACCCCGGTCGGCTACTTCCTTAGCCCAGTCAAACAGTCCTAGTTCCACCCGTTCTCTTCCGCCTTTCACATAACAGTGCCAGCCGTCAGAATCGAGACGTGCATCAATGGCGCATACGCAAACCTGTGAGCCATAATGGTTGGCAATTTCATTGATGAGTTCCGGATGTCGGATGGCAGCACTGTTGATGCTAACCTTGTCAGCTCCTGCGTTGAGCAGGCGGTCAACATCTTTGAGTTCATTGATTCCACCTCCCACAGTAAATGGGATATTGATTTCGGCAGCCACACGGGTTACCATATCCGTAAAGGTTTTGCGCTCTTCGAAACTTGCTGTAATATCTAGGAATACGAGCTCGTCGGCTCCGGCATCGCTATAAGCTTTTCCCAGTTCTACCGGGTCGCCAGCGCTGCGCAGGTTCACGAAATTGGTTCCCTTTACCGTCTCGCCATTCTTCACGTCAAGACAAGGAACGATTCGCTTAGCCAATCCTTTGCTTTTACTTTGAACTTTCACCATTGTATTTAAATTCTTATAGATTGAAGCTTTTGCCCTTACAGGGCGTGTCGAGAATAGCTACGAGTAATTGACTGTCAGCTATTAACTGTCAACTATTAACTATTTAACTAGTTTGTCAACATCGATTTTCCCTTCGTAGAAAGCTTTTCCAAATACTACGGCAGGAATACCAGCAGCTTCCAAAGCTTCGATGTCTTCGTTGCAACTCACTCCGCCTGAGGCGATAAGATGCAGTTGAGGGTAGGCAGCCATTACTTCTTTGTAGAGTTCTATGGCAGGTCCCTGCAGCGTTCCGTCTTTGCTGATTTCTGTGCAGAGAACATAGCGTACTCCTTTATCGATGTACTTTTTCAGGAAAGGAAGGAGATCTTCAGAAGAATCTTCTTTCCATCCGTTGATAGAAATCTTTCCGTTTCTTACATCGGCTCCCAGAATCAGGCGGTCAGCTCCATATTTGTCCAACCATTGCATGAAGAGATCCGGATTAGTGACGGCAATACTGCCCACTGTAACCATGCTTGCTCCCGCAGCAAAAGCTTTCTCTATATCTTCTTCGGTCTTGATTCCGCCACCGAAATCAACCACGAGAGAGGTTTCTGTGGTAATGGCCTTCAATACCGCATCATTTACGATGTGCTTTGACTTGGCTCCATCGAGGTCTACTACATGAAGGCGCTTGAAGCCCATCTGCTCAAACTGTTTTGCAACCTCGGCAGGATTGTCATTGTAAACCTTCTTTTGGTCGTAATCGCCTTTTGTAAGACGAACACACTGGCCATTTATCAAGTCGATAGCTGGAATTAATTCTATCATATTAGTATTTCCTCTTTTATTTTATCTCTAAAAAGTTCTTTAAAATCTGTTCTCCCACCTTTCCGCTCTTTTCCGGATGGAACTGGCAGGTATAGAAATTGTCTTTGTGGAGCGATGCGCTATAAGGAAGAATGTATTCTGCCTTGGCAATGGTCTCCTCGCAGAGTGGCACATAATAACTATGTACGAAATAGGAGTAGGGATGAAGCAGCGCATCAGCGGTAGACTTGTCTAGGTCAGAATCTATTCTGTTTCCGAACCCCTTATAAAGGTCAGTCTTCAAATCATAGATTTCATTCCATCCCATAGCAGGCACCTTGTCTTCGTGTTTCTGAGGCTGGAATCGCTTTACATCTACATCAAAGATTCCTATGCAATCTACGTCACCTTCTTCCGAATGGCGGCACAAGAGTTGCTGTCCTACACAAATGCCCAGGACGGGTTGCTTCAAGTTCTTGATTACTTGATCAAGCTGGTGAGCCTTCAGATATTCCATTGCTTCTCTTGCCTGGCCTTGTCCTGGGAAGAGGACGCGGTCTGCCTTCTGGAGCATTTCTGCATCATCTGTAAGTACAGGTTCGATGCCTAAACGCTTCATGGCGTTGACTACGGAATAGATATTTCCGGCATTATATTTTACGATTGCTACATCCATAACCTAACGTAATTCATTTCTATTTCTTATTTTTCGATGCAAAGGTACACATTTTCTTTTAATTTAAAGAAAATAAAAGCAAAAAGATTACGAAATATAGTAGATTTCTTTCAGAAAGTTAGGAATATGGCGGGATTTTACGTTTTCGTTAAGTGAAAAAGGAGCAATTAGATGTAAACCAACATCTAATTGCTCCTTTTGAAGTGTTTATTTTGATAATCAGAATTTCTTAGTTTTCTTCTTCGCTGTCTGCTGTGCGGAGAATGATAGAAGTTGCTCCGATGGTGAACAGGGTTCCGTCTTCGATAACGCGGCGTTCTCTATCGCCCAGAATTTCATTGTCAACGAAAGTTCCTGTATAACTTGGTCCATCGCGGAGTACATACTTCAGCTTGCCTTTCTTGTCGCGACTAACGTTGATTACGCAATGGTTCATGTCAACGCTTGGGTCTACGGTTTCGATAGGGCAGTTGATTCCGCTGTTCTTCATGTAGCGGCCGATGATGTTGTCGCCCAACTGGAGCGGGATGACCTGCTTGTAAGCGAATACGTTCTCGATGACAACGATAGAACCATATCCCTTCTCGTTGGCATTCTCGTCAAGTTTTTCTTCCTTGCGGGTTTCGCGGAGCTTTGAAACTCCCATTCGGATGCCAAACTGCTTATTGCAATTAGGGCAAACGAAAACGAGACTCTGACCAGCCTGATACTTGGTCTCATCGAAGGTGATAAAATTATCGCACTTAGGACAACGTACTCTTTTCATATTCTTGTTCTTACTTTTCTGTCTATATTTTATAATAATGTGTTGTAAAGGTTTCCGATACTCCTTGTTCTTTGTTCTAGCTATAAACTATAAAACCTTAACTGTCAACTATTCTTTTACTTTCGTAATCCAGCCGTCAGTAAATGCATCATAGTTATGTAAGCGGTTGAGAGCAGAATAAGCTTCGCCCTCGGTAGAGTAAGTTCCGTATATAACTTTCACATTATTATCCGTAATCAACACTCTGGCTTCCTTGAATCCCTTGTTTTGGAGGAGTTCTGCATAGCTCGCAGCATTGCGCTTGGTAACACGACTTGCCAAAACGATGCTGTAGTAAGAAGAAGCTGTTTGCAATTCATTGTCCTGAGCCATGTTGACAGACTTGGCAGGAATGCTTTCTTCTGCTTGAGATTCTGTACTAAGGACCAGTTCTTGAGGTTGCGCAACTTTATTGATCTCCTTAGGCATGATGCGGTTCAACATACCTGTGTCGATTTGGCTCTTCTGAACGGTTGGTGTTCCCAATGGAGAAGAGTAGGTGAAGAATGCAATGAGAGCGATGCAGGCTGCTGCAATATTGCGCAACCAGCTCTTCTTGATGCTGATAAATTCGGCATTTGATTCTTTTTCGTCTTCATCGTTAACGAACACGGAACTGTTGACAGAGAGTCCGCTCTCCATCTTCTGGTTACTATCCTGATTCTTGACTTTGCTTTCTGTACGATTGTTTTCTACAGTTTTTGCTGGCATTTCAATGATTGAAGCAGCAGAATCTTCAGTCTTCTGAGCCTCTTCTGCAGAAATCTGCGCAAGTGGGAGCATGTTTAAGCCACCCAAGCCATACAACTCAGGTGTAAGGATGCCTGCCTCACATGGTTCGAAGGTGTAGTTTCCGTCTTCGTTCAATATGATGGTGCCAATATCGTTCAGTTCAAATTTACCTGAATTCTCCAGAGTCTGACGCATCTCTGTCACCTCATCAGCAATGCGGTTCAACGCTTCCGGATAGCTGATGTCGTATGCTTCAACATACGAAAGTGCAAGGAGAGAATCGTTCATCTGGAGTTGCGGATTGAAGCCAATCGTTCTCAGCGGTGGCAAAAATATGCTGTCTCTGCCATCGTAACGCGCATCTACATGATGAGCCATGAAGCCACCAAATCCTGGGACAATCACGCAATCGTTGCTCAAAAGTAGGATCTCTATATGTCTTTCTAGTCTATTCACGTTTGCAAAGGTAGTGATTTTTTCGGAAATGACCAACAGAAAATAGAGAAAATTTTCGATGAAATCATAAAAAGTCTAATTTGTTTTGTCGTTTCGGGAAAAAGTATTACCTTTGTGCCTAAAATAAATAAGGTATTAATCGATGAAATATACAGAGACAGAAATTGAAGGAGTCTGGCTGATAGAACCTCGGGTATTTGATGATGCTCGCGGCTATTTCTTTGAGGCATGGAAGCAGGCTGAATTCGATGCTCACGTTGGAGGGCATGTGGAGTTTGTGCAAGACAATGAATCGATGTCGGCTCGTGGTGTGCTCAGAGGTTTGCATTATCAGAAAGGCGAATTCTCGCAGGCTAAGTTGGTGCGTGTCATCAAGGGCTGCGTGCTGGATGTTGCTGTTGACTTGCGAAAGGGCAGCAAGACTTTCGGTAAATATGTAATGGTAGAATTGAGTGGAGAGAACAAACGTCAGTTTTTCATTCCTCGCGGTTTTGCTCATGGTTTTCTGGTACTGAGCGACGAAGCAATCTTTACTTATAAGGTTGACAACGTTTATGCTCCTGAACATGAAACCAGCATTCATTGGGATGATCCTACCATCGGGATAGAATGGCCTATTGAAGGAGTAGAGGTACTTACGTCAGAAAAAGACAGAATCAAGGCAAAGTCTTTCGAAGAGGCTGATTATTTCGAGTAGAATTGGCACAGACTTTTACCGATTAATTTATTTAAAGAACTCATCATGAAAAAGATAGTTAATTTATGGCTGCTCGGCTGTATTTTGGCTTTTGTTGCTTGTGGTCAGAAGGCCGAAAAGCAACAGGAGGTAAAGGAAGATGCTGCGGCTAAGAAAATGTTGCAAGGCATTTGGCTGAACGATGACGATGAGGATGATGTAGCGTTTCGCGTTAAGGGCGACACGATTTATTATCCTGATTCTACCAGTCAGCCTGTCTACTTCTACATTGCTGGCGATACGCTTGTAATGAAGGGTGCTAATATGGCAAAATATCCGATTGTAAAACAGGCTGAGCATATTTTCCAGTTTAAAGTACAGAATGGAGATGTGGTGAAGTTGGTGAAGACGGAAGATAAATCTTATTTGCAGCAGTTCATCCACAATCGTGCTTCTGTGGCGCTGAATCAGAATACGCTGATCAAACGTGATACGGTGGTTGTAAGGGGCGATGAGAAATATCATCTCTACGTACAGGTTAATCCAACAAGTTATAAGGTTTACAAGAGTTCTTATAATGATGATGGTGTTGAGGTAGACAATGTTTATTACGATAATATTGTGAATCTGCATGTTTATCATGGTGCCAACCGTCTGTTCTCTCGTGATTTCTATAAGAAGGATTTCGGTAAGCAGGTTCCTGCTTCGTTCTTGAATCAGGCTATATTGAGCGACATCGTATTCAATAAGATAGATGAATCTGGTATTCATTATCTTGCTGTGCTGGCAATGCCTGACAGCAGTTTGAGTTATCAGGTTGAGGTTATCATTTCCTTTGAAGGAAAAATGAGCATGCGGGTTAAGAGCTAAAATAGAATAAAAAAGTCGCCCTGAAGGGAAAGCATTGGATGTAAGATGCTTTTGTCCTTTCAGGGCGATTCTTTTTTTTGTGTGCTTATCTTGGAGGGGAAGCTTGATGGCTCAATTTTTAATTGAAGAATCCCAGCAAAGCTCCGGCTGCAACGGCAGAACCGATGACTCCCGCAACGTTTGGTCCCATGGCGTGCATGAGAAGGAAGTTGTGGCGGTCGTATTCCAGACCCAGGTTGTTGGAGATGCGTGCACTCATTGGTACGGCACTCACTCCGGCGTTTCCGATAAGTGGGTTTAGTTTCTTGCCTTTTGGCAAGAAGAGATTCATCAGCTTTACGAATAATATTCCGCTTGCCGATGCGATGATGAATGCAAGAGCACCGAGAGCAAAGATCTTGATGGTATTCAATGTCAGAAACTCTGAAGCCTGGGTAGAACAGCCTACGGTCAGACCGAGGAGGATGACGACAATGTCATTCAAGCTGCTGCTTGCTGTCTTGGCAAGTCGGGTTGTCTTTCCACTCTCTTTCAGAAGATTTCCGAAGAACAGCATTCCTAGCAATGGCAAACCGGACGGAACGATGAAGGTGGTGAGAAGCAGACCGATGATAGGGAATAGAATCTTTTCGGTCTGTGAAACCTGACGTGCCGGTTTCATCTTGATGACGCGCTCTTTCTTGGTTGTAAGCAGTCGCATCAAAGGTGGCTGGATTACAGGCACCAGTGCCATGTAAGAGTAGGCACAAACCGCAATGGCTCCCATGAGGTTCGGACTCAGTTTGCTGCTCAGGAAGATGGCGGTTGGTCCGTCTGCACCTCCGATAATGGCAATGCCTGCTGCCTGGTTAGGTTCAAACCCAAGAGCCAGGGCAATCATGTAGGCGCCGAAGATTCCAAATTGGGCAGCGGCTCCAATCAGGATGAGTTTCGGATTGGAAATGAGCGCCGAGAAGTCGGTCATGGCTCCAATGCCCAGGAATACGAGTGGCGGGTACCAGCCCTGTTTCACTCCCTGGTAGAAGATGTTCAGAACGGAGTTGTCTTCGTATAAACCTATTTCGAGTCCTGCATCGGCACGGAATGGAATGTTGCCAAGAATGATTCCCAGTCCGATAGGAACCAGGAGCAGCGGCTCAAAATCTTTCTTGATGGCGAGCCAGATAAAGAGTGCTCCCACCAGAATCATGATGAGGTTTCCTGCCGAGGCGTTGGCAAAGCCCGTGAAGGTAAGAAACTCATTGAAGTTTTGTATGATGAAATCCATAATTTACTTTGAACTTTGAAAGTTGAACATTGAACTTTATGATTAGTCTTTTGATAGGAAGAGTAATCATTAGCTTTTTGTCTAAACAGCTTATTAAGCGATTGTCACAAGCGTATCTCCTTCCATCACAGCGTCGCCCTTATTCACGTTGATGCTGGCAATGGTTCCCGATGTTTCTGCATCGATGTTGTTCTGCATCTTCATAGCTTCGAGAACGACAACAGTATCGCCTGCGTTCACCTTGTCACCGACTTTTACCTTGATTTCGTTGATGGTGCCAGGCAGAGGGGCTACCACTGGCTTGCCAGAGGCAGCGGCTGCAGCAGGTTGGGTGGTTGGTGAAGAGCTTGCATTTGTTGCAGAAGAAGAACTGTTGAATTCATCACTCTTCACTCTTCGCTCTTCACTTAACTTTACTTTCTGCTTGCCAGCCTTAACCGGCTGTTTCATTTCCACTTCGAATGGAATTCCATTCACGGTAACATTGGCGATATTGCCTTCAATATCCTGTATTTCAACGACGTAATCTACGCCTTTAACCTTATATTCGTACTTTGCCATAGTTTCTATATTTTAACGTTGTTATTGTTGTTGTTGAATTTCGGAGCATTCCATCTGGTCTGTTTTGGTTTGATGGTGATAATGCCGGATTCTACATCATGAACATCTTCCAGATATTCCTGTAGCGCAAGGGAAATGACTGCCATGTAAATCTCCTTATCAATACCCTTGGTTTCTAAACCATCCTTCAGAATCACATTGGTCTTATGGCTGAGGTCTTGAGTAACCTCGATGGTCTTCTTTCCTGTCTTATATAATAAGGTGGCATGCTTCTCTGTAGCACGGGCAATGCGCTGTTTATGTTTCATGTAAGCGCCGAAAGCCCAGAAGAAGATGAAGAGGAGGGCAAGGCAGGAGAAGACGATGCCCATGGAGAGAATGGCGATGCCGTAGCCGTGAGGATCTGTTTTCTTGAGCATTTGAGACTTGCTGAGTCCGGTTCTCTGAGGTAGATAACCGGGAGTTACTTCATCTGCCTTGCAAATTTTCCAAGTCTTGAAATCGTTGTTTAGAGCATAAGATTGGTCTGCTGCCAACCACGGAATGCTGATGGAGTCTATCAGATCTACTGCATTACCATCGTAGAGAGCGATCCAGTTGTTTTTTTCATGGAATGCATCTGCGATTTTCTTGAGAGGAACCAATCCGAGTTTCAGTTGGAAAGGTCCTGTACCTTCACTCAACCATCTGAAGTGTCCTCTTCCCTTAGGGAAACAGTCTGGGCATATTTCTTCCGAATCTTCATGCCAGATATAGCGGTCGTAGATAATCACGCTTTTCTTGCCAGCCAAGGTTGTTCGAGGCTCATTGTTAGGCAATGGACACATCAGCTGTCGGCGAGCTTCGGGCGACATTTTCTTGTCGAGAACCCTTCGGTCGGTGGTTAGGAACATACCGCGTACATTATACGTGGTAAAGGAGGAATTGCTCAATTCCACCCATGGTTTGTGCTGCCCGTACTCATCTACAAGATTGGTACGGTTGTCGGTCATCACCTCCGTAATACGGATACTTTTGGCTCCTTGACTCCAAGCGGGCAAGGACGTGATGACTAGCATGGTTATCAGAAATCCCAATTTCTTCATACGCTTACTAACGTTTATAGGGTTATTGTTTCATATTTCGAAAAAATCTGCATCATATAGGAACGATAGCTGTTCCTAGAAGATTCATTAGGTTTGTTTCTTGTGCTCAAAGGTACAAAGAATTTCTGAAAGGACAACAAAAAAGGTGCACAAATTTTTATCTTTGTGCACCTCTTTTATAATTTATAACTATTTCCAGTTGTTTTGTTAACTTTTGTAAGCCTTACGCTCCGCAGAAGAACAGTACCACTATCTGGGCTGTAAAGATACGGAGGAACATGCTCAAAGGGTAAACTGTAGAGTAACCTACAGCTGGAGCCTCCTTAGAGCAAGAAGCATTTGCATAAGCTAATGCTGGAGGGTCTGTGTAAGTACCGGCGAGCATACCCATGATGGTGAAGTAGTTGAACTTAAACTTCAGGCGGGCAATCGTACCGATGATGAGGATAGGAATAACGGTGATGAGGAAACCACATCCCACATATTTCAAACCGTCACCCTGTACTACTGTGTCCCAGAATCCGGCACCAGCCTTGATTCCCACACTCGCCAGGAAGAGTACAAGTCCTATTTCTCGCAGCATCATATTAGCCGAAGTCGTCGTATAAGTAACCAGCTTCATGCGATAGCCGAAACGGCCGATGAGGATGGCGATGATCAGCGGACCTCCGGCAATACCCAACTTCAAAGGCACCGGCATTCCCGGAATGGCAAATGGGAGAGAACCGAAGATAATACCCACCATAATGCCTACGAAGATAGTAGCAATGTTAGGCGCATCGAGGCGCTTTACAGAGTTACCCATGATTTCAGCCACACGGTTCACATTCTCTTCAGGACCTACAACCAGAATTTTATCACCTACGTGGAAGTGGTGGTTTCTGCCTGCAAAAATGTCCATTCCCTGACGTGAAATACGGGTTACGTTAACGCCGTATACGCTGGAGAAGTGCATCTTGCCCAAGGTCTTACCATTCATTTCTGGACGGGTAACGATGATACGGCGAGAAACAAAGTGCTGTACTTCATCCTTCTCGCGGTCCCATTCAGCCTCAACCTCTGGTCCGATAAAAGCCTTGATAGCTTCAGCATCAGCCTCTGCACACACAACGAGCAATTCATCTCCAACCTCAAATTTAGTCTTGCTGTTAGGAATACTCACCTCGCCATTGTGGAGCAGTCGTGAACATACAATGTCACGGTTCAAGAATTCTGAAACTTCTCTCAGCGTTCTGCCTGTAATGTAAGCATTCTCCACGCGCAAGTGCATGTTGTGGGCCTTAGCGTGTGGGTTTGCAGCATCTTCTTCGTTAAGCTGTTCTTCCTCATCAGCAGTATTAATCTTACAGATGTACTTGATAAGGATAGTAGCACCGATAATGCCTACTACACCAAGAGGATAAGCACAAGCATAACCATTGGCGATACTTGGAGCACCATTAGGGAAGACGCTGAGCAAAGCCTCGTTGGCAGCACCAAGACCCGGAGTATTGGTAACCGCACCATAGAGTGTACCTATCATCATAGGCAGGTTGTTAGGGTTGCTCGTATCAAAGAAGAGATAATAGCAACCAAACATCACGAGGATGTTGAGTAAAATAGCGCTAGCCGAAAGCATGTTGAGCGTAACACCACCTTTCTTGAAACTCTCGAAGAAACCAGGTCCTACCTGGAGACCAATCATGAAGACGAAGAGGATCAATCCGAAGTCTTGCACGAATGTGAGAATTTCCTTTGGACCGGTGAAGCCAACGTGGCCAGCCAAAATACCTGCGAAGAGTACGAAGGTGACGCCTAACGAAATGCCGCCAATCTTTAACTTTCCGAGGTAAACACCAATAGCTATCACGATAGCGTAGAGTAGGGCGATGTGAGCCACCGACTCGGTATTGGTGAAGAGATTAACAATCCAATTCATGTATTCGTTTTAAAATCAGAAAATTATATTCCTGTAGTTTACCAAATCATTTTAGAATTTATGTTTTCTGTTGCTTGTTTTAATTGAGGGATATAGTTCTGTTTATAGAGAGAATCTGTAGATTATTAGGGGATTCAGTTAAAACTGAAAATTGGAGGACATCACATATGATGCCCTCCAACCTATTTTTTCTTGTAAAAAATCAAGCCCATTTTTCAAATGGCTTTCTTTTAAACATAAGATTACTTCTCGATAGCTGCTACACCTGGCAATACCTTACCCTCGATAGCCTCGAGGAGAGCACCACCACCTGTAGAGATGTAAGATACCTGATCAGCCAAACCGAACTTGTTGATACAAGCTACAGAGTCACCACCACCGATGAGTGAGAATGCACCTTCCTTAGTAGCCTCAGCGATTGCGTCAGCAATAGCCTTAGAACCACCTGCGAAGTTGTCGAACTCGAATACACCTGCAGGACCATTCCAGAGAATAGTCTTGGCACCCTTGATGGCAGCTGCGAAAGCCTTGCGAGTCTCAGGACCTGCGTCCATACCCTCCCATCCGTCAGGGATGTTGTTAGATGGGCAAACCTGAGTATTGCAATCGTTCTTGAAGTCATCACCGCAGATAGAGTCTGTGCCGAGTACGAGGTTAACACCGTTCTCCTTAGCCTTCTTGATTACGTCGAGAGCAACGTCGAGCTTGTCATCCTCGCAGATAGACATACCGATCTTGCCACCGAGAGCCTTAGAGAATGTATAAGTCATACCACCGCAGAGAATCAGGTTGTCAACCTTAGTCAACAGGTTCTCGATGATACCGATCTTAGTAGAAACCTTAGAACCACCCATGATAGCTGTGAATGGGCGCTTGATGTTGCCGAGAACTGCGTCAACAGCCTTTACCTCTTTCTCCATCAGGAAGCCGAGCATCTTGTGATCCTTGTCGAAAGAATCAGCGATGACAGCAGTAGAAGCATGCTTGCGGTGAGCAGTACCGAATGCGTCCATTACATATACGTCAGCGTAAGAAGCCAACTTGGCAGCGAACTTCTTCTGACGCTCCTTCATCTCAGCCTTAGCAGCATCGAATTCTGGAGTACCCTTCTCAACGCCAACTGGCTTGCCTTCCTCTTCTGGGTAGAAGCGGAGGTTCTCGAGCAAGAGAGCCTCACCTGGCTTCAAGGCAGCAGCCTCAGCATCTGCGTTACCGCAGTCCTTAGCGAACTTAACGTCTACGCCGAGAGCGTCTGATACGTTCTTAACAATCTGAGAGAGAGAAAGCTCTGGTTTAACCTTGCCCTTTGGCTTACCCATGTGGCTCATCATGATGAGCGCACCGCCGTCTGCAAGTACCTTCTTCAATGTAGGAAGGGCACCGCGGATACGAGTGTCGTCTGTTACATTACCATTTTCATCCAATGGCACGTTGAAGTCAACGCGCACGATTGCCTTGTGACCGGCAAAGTTAAAATCTTCAATTTTCATTTTACCTAAATTTTATTTAGTTTATGTACTAATTTATTGTTCTAAACCTTTCTGCTGGTTTCAAAAACCGAAGGCAAAGATACAAATTATATTTGAATCAGCAAAATATAGTAGCGGTTTTTATGATTTTTAGTAGATGAAATCGCCTGTTTGCTATATCGGGTTTGCAAAATTCGTGTTTTGTGCTTTCTTCTGCTAGATTTGTTAAACAAAATGGAGAGAAATGAAATATATTCTTAACAAATTACTTTTTTTTTGGATTTCTCGATAATAAATAGTACCTTTGTGCGCAGTTAAAACGTTATTACATATAAATGAGATAAAATGGCGAAAGATAAGATTGCTTTTGTGTGCAGCAATTGCGGACAGGAAAGTGCCAAATGGATGGGCAAATGTCCTAGCTGCGGACAATGGAATACATTTAAGGAGATTCGTATTGCTGCCGATTCCGGATCGCAGGCTGCGAAGAATGCCGGAATGACCATGCGTCATGGTGGGGCTGCCACGATGTTTGGCGGGCAGCACAGCGAGCATGATGCTGCACCGATGAAGCTTCGGGATATTTCTGCGATTGATGAACCGCGCATCGATATGAGGGACGAGGAACTGAACCGTGTGCTGGGTGGCGGAATGGTTCCCGGCAGCATCACGCTCCTGGGCGGTGAACCGGGAATCGGTAAGAGTACGCTCACCTTGCAGACTATTCTGAACATGACTGACCGCCGCATCCTGTATGTGAGCGGAGAGGAGAGTGCCCATCAAATCAAGCTCCGTGCCGACCGGTTGGCTAAAGGACAGGCGATGCTCAGAGAAGGTTCTTCTGCTGACACACTGGAAACGGCTTCTCTTTCATCAGAAGGAGCCTTTGATCATATTACGGTTCTCTGCGAAACACAGTTGGAGAAAATCTTTAGCCATATTCAGGAAGTAGCTCCTCAGCTGATAGTTATAGATTCTATCCAAACCATTGCTACGGAAGAAGTAGACAGTTCGCCAGGTTCTGTTTCCCAAGTTCGCGAGTGTGCAGCCTCCCTGCTCCGTTTTGCCAAGACGAGTGGCATTCCGGTTATTCTGATAGGACATATTAATAAGGAGGGAACGCTTGCCGGACCAAAGATTCTGGAGCACATCGTAGATACGGTGATTCAGTTTGAGGGCGACCAGCATTATATGTACCGCATCCTGCGAAGCATCAAAAACCGATTTGGAAGTACTTCTGAGTTGGGAATCTATGAGATGATGCAAGGCGGACTCCGACAGGTGAGCAATCCTTCTGAGTTGCTTCTTACCGAAGATCATGACGGACTTTCGGGTGTAGCTATCAGCGCAGCCATCGAGGGTGTTCGTCCGTTCCTGGTAGAGACGCAGGCTTTGGTTTCAACAGCAGCCTATGGAACTCCGCAGCGTTCGGCAACGGGTTTTGACCAGCGCCGTTTGAACATGCTTCTGGCTGTTCTGGAGAAACGTGTGGGGTTCAAGCTGATGCAGAAAGACGTGTTCCTGAATATTGCCGGAGGATTGAGAGTAACCGATCCTGCCATGGACTTGAGTGTGTTGGCAGCCGTATTGAGCAGTAATGTTGACACGCCTATTGAGCAAGGCTGGTGTATGGCAGGCGAGGTAGGTCTGAGCGGTGAAGTCCGTCCGGTGAGCCGTATCGAGCAGCGTATTGCTGAGGCTGAGAAACTGGGATTCCAGCACATCATCATCCCGAAATACAACAATCATGGTTTCGACCATAAGAAATATAAGATAGAAATTCATCCCGTAAGAAAGGTGGAAGAAGCATTCCGCTGTCTGTTCGGGTAAGGAACTTTGAACTTTGAGATTTGAACATTGAACTTTATGATTAGCCTTGCTGTTCCTATATAGTTATAAATGCATATCATACAGTTCAAAGTTCAAGATTCAAAGTTCAAAGGAAATAAGTTTAAAATTCAAAATTTAAAGTTCAAAATAAAATGAAGGATTCAGTAATCATTGTGAGCGGCGGCATGGATAGCATCACGCTGCTCTACGACAAGAAAGACGAGATTGCACTCGGCATTAGTTTTAACTATGGAAGTAATCATAACGAGCGTGAAATTCCCTTCGCCAAGATGCATTGTGAGCGTTTGGGAATCAAGCATATTACGATAGATTTGGGTTTCATGCATCAGTATTTCAAAAGTTCTCTTCTTGAAGGTGCCGATGCGATTCCTGAAGGTCATTATGCTGCTGATAATATGAAGAGTACGGTGGTTCCTTTCCGTAATGGAATCATGCTGAGCATTGCTATCGGCATTGCTGAGAGTAACAACCTGAAGAAAGTTTTCATTGCTAACCATGGTGGCGATCATACGATTTATCCAGACTGCCGTCCGGAGTTTATCAAGGCGATTGATGAGGCTGCCGAAGCAGGAACGTTCGTCGATGTACGCGTGGTGGCTCCTTATACGAATATTACCAAGGGGCAGATTGCGGAGATTGGCAAGAAGTTGGGTATTGATTATGCTGAAACCTGGAGCTGCTATAAGGGTGGTGAGAAGCATTGTGGCAAATGCGGAACCTGCGTAGAGCGCAAGGAAGCTTTGGCCGAGGCGGGTATTGAGGATACTACTGAGTATGAAGAATAAGGTTGAAGATGAGCCAGGCGTTCTTCGTTCCCTATATATAATAAGGTATAATCAGAATAAATATAATAAAAGAAAATGAAAACAACGATTTTATCTGCGGCGTTGATGCTTGTATCAACTGTTGCGATGGCTCAGAAGAGCAACTTTCAGTTGAAGGTGGATTTGAAGAATTTCAATTCCGATTCTGTACTTGTTTACAAGGGCAGAAATGTTAAGATGGATACGGTTTTGGTGAAGAATGGCAAGTTTACCTATTCTGCAAACCTTGATAAGGCTGCCGGATACGTTTTCCTCTCACCTGAAACTTATCGTGGCGCAGGTCAGTTTATGTTCAATCTGCCTTGTGTTCCTGGCGAGAAGGCTGAAGTTAAGGGCGATGCAAAGACCCGCTTTGATATTTCGGGTTCTAAGTTCTATCAGCAGTATCATGAAGTAGATGTTCTGCTGGAGACTGCTAATAAGGAGTTGAGAGATTACGAAGCTTCCCTGAACCAGAGAATCAAGAATGGTGAGACTCAGCAGACCATCATGACTGAATATGAGCAGAAGGCTCCTGCCTTGCAAAAGGCAAAGGACGATAAGATTTTCGATTTCGTAAAACAGCATCCAGATTATGAGGCCTGTGCTACTATCTTCGAGCAGTTTGATGATGTTGCAAAGATGGAGAGACTGCTGGGCTTGCTCTCTGAGAATGTGAAGAACGGCAGAATGAAGGCTTTCTATCAGCCAATGATTGATATGGCTAAGAAGCGTGCTGAGGCTGAGGAGAAGGCTAAGAAGGTGCAGGCTGCCGGTGTTGAGGCTCCTGACTTTACGCTGAAGGATATTAAGGGAAATGATTTCAAGCTTTCCAGCCTTCGCGGTAAGATTGTCGTTCTCGATTTCTGGGGCTCATGGTGCGGATGGTGCATCAAGGGAATGCCTAAGATGAAGGAGTATTACGAGAAGTACAAGGGTAAGTTTGAAATTCTTGGTGTAGATTGTAATGATACAGAGGCTAAGTGGAAGGCTGCTGTTGAGAAGCACCAGTTGCCATGGATTCATGTTTACAATCCAAAGGACAGTAAGGTTCTCAGCGACTATGCTGTTCAGGGTTTCCCTACTAAGATTGTGATTGATGCTAACGGTAAGATTATCAAGACCATCGTTGGTGAGGATCCTGCTTTCTATACTTTGCTTGATGAAGTATTGGGCAAGTAATGTTTTTAACATCAAACAATGTCGCCCTGTAAGTGCAAAATTATATTTGCTCTTACAGGGCGATTTTTTGTTTGTATTTTTATTTCTTTTTCTTCTTCAATTCCAGTTTCGGAATCTTGATTTTCTGTCCGGCCTTTACGGTGCCTGTACCATTCAGGGCTTCAACGTAGCATTCCATGCCGGAACCTAAATAGCGGTTACTGATCTGTTCGAGGGTCTGACCGGCGCCAACAGTAACAGTCTGGGCAACTCCTACGATGCGGTAAGCTCCAGTGCGTACACGTACGTCCTTGTCGTAATGGGCTGAAGATTCTGTTTTAGAAGCAACCTTATCTTCTTCCTTTGCTGCTGCTTTTGCTTTAGCTTTTGCCTCATCCTGCTTTGCGTTTTCAGCCTTGTCGCTTGCTCCATCAGATTGTTCCGCCAGTTTGACAGCTTCTGCAGTTTTAGCCATACGTATGCTGTCTTCAATCGCTTTCTGGCAAAGCTTCTGTTCCTGAGAGAGTGGGGCGGCAACTGCGTTAGCTGGGGCTTTCTTGGCAGGAGCCTGATGATACTGGCTTAGCTGCATGGCTAGATGATCACGCTGGGCAGTCATCTGACCATAGTTGAAAGCAAACCATCCCATTCCGCCTATCAAAGCTACTACGATGAGACAGACTGCAACGACCAGATAGCGAGGAATAACAATATGATGAGAATTGGAAGATTCTTCATCCTCTTCTTCTGTTTCGTCTGTTGCAGGAACTGCAGGTTCAACAGTTGCTTTCAAGGCTTGCTGCTGTTTGGCTAACTCCAGTCTTTCCTGTTCAAGTTTCTCTTGTTCCAGTTTTTCCTGTTCCAGTTTCTCCTGTTCCAGTCTTTCCTGTTCGAGTTTCTCCTGTTCCAGTCTTTCCTGTTCCAGTTTCTCCTGTTCCAGTCTTTCCTGCTCTTGCTTTTCTTTTTCAAGCTTTTCTTTCTGTATTCTTTCCTGCTCCAGTTTGGCTTGTTTTAATTTTTCCAGTTTAGCTTGTTCAAGAGCAATTTGCTTAGACAGCTCGTCTTCGTCTTCCTTTTCCTTTTCCTTCTCAGGCTCGATTACGACAACATCCGGGTTGGGTGTTGGAGCTTCTTCTTCGTCCAGGAAATCAATCACTTCTGAAGGAGCATCTTCTGTCTGTTCTTCTCCAAACTTCTCATCGATTTCATCGAAATCTACACCGTCATTTACCACTACCGTTTCAAATTGGGCGAATGGCTTGTTCACGATTTCTTTCAGAATGTTGTCGGGTGTGAAGGTGAGTTTGTCTCTGCCTTCAATGGTGAAGCGCTCGCCCGTGTTCACATTGATGCTCTCACGGTCTTTCGTGGCCTGTACCTTAAAAGTGCCCAGCCATTTTATCTTCACCTGCTTGTCGGCTTCGAGTCCCTGGTTGCACACATCAAACATCTTCCGGATGAAGAGTTCTGCTTCCACCTGGCTCAGCCCGCTTTTGTCAGCAAGCAGTTTTCCGAGTGTATTTAAACTGAATTTGCTCATTGCTCATCCCCTCCATTCTTTAGTTTTTCCTTGACCGAAGCAACCGGTCGGAAACCCAACACCAACTTAGGCGGCACCAGCTGGCGCTTCTTGGTAGTAGGATTAACCACCACTCGCTCCATGCGCTTCTTCACTTCGAAGGTGCCAAAATTGGGGATAGAGACAGCTTCTCCATCCTCAAACTCGGCAATCATAGCGTCTATCGCCTTGCGCACCAACTTCTGGGTGTCTTCCTGCGAATATCCGGTTTGCTGAGCCAGTTCTGCGATGTATTCCTTGTTGTTCATATTTTATTTAATATGTAGTCAAAATTTCTAAAACTCCAGGCTATGGGGGAGAGAATGATTATTTCACCACCTTGCCATAGAGGTCAAACTCCTCGCTTGCAGTAATTTCTACCTGGTAGAAACAGCCCACACGCAGACGCTTCTCATCAGCACGGATCAGAACCTCAGGGTCTACTTCAGGAGAGCAGAATTCTGTTCGTCCGATGTAGTAATCGCCTTCCTTGCGGTCGATGATAACGGTCATGATTTTGCCCACTTTATCAGCCTCAATCTCAGAACTGATGTCTTGCTGCAGAATCATCAGTTCGTCCAGTCGGCGCTGCTTTACTTCGGCAGGCACATTGTCTTCGTAGTGGGTGGCGCTGTAGGTTCCTTCTTCCTCAGAGTAGGCAAAGGCGCCCATGCGCTCAAATCTCTGTTCGCGTACGAAGTCGAGGAGTTCGTGGAAATCCTCATCTGTCTCGCCTGGGAATCCGACCATCAGCGTAGTGCGGATGTGAATGCCTGGCACGCGTTCGCGGATAGCCTTCAGCAGATTGATGGTTTCCTGCTTCGTTACGTGGCGATGCATGCTGGTGAGCATGTGGTCGCTGATGTGCTGGAGGGCAATGTCGAGATATTTGCATACGTTTGGCTTCTCGCGCATCACGTCGAGAAGATCCATCGGGAACTGGTTCGGATAAGCGTAATGCAGGCGAATCCATTTCACGCCCGGAATATCAGCCATCTCGCTGATGAGTTCGGTAATATGATGTTTGCCGTCAATATCTACACCATAGTAGGTGAGTTCCTGAGCGATAATCTGAAACTCCTTTACGCCTTCAGCTACCAGTTCGCGCACCTCCTGCAGAATCTCTTCCTTTGGTCGGGAAACGTGCTTGCCGGTGATGATAGGAATGGCGCAGTAGGCACAGTGGCGGTTGCAGCCCTCGGCTATCTTGATGTAGGCATAATGTCGCGGAGTGGTGAGATGGCGCTGGCCGTTGCAGGATGAAACTTCCGCCTTGCCGAGTTCCTGCAGAAGCTGTTTGTAGTTGAATTTGCCGTAGAATTTATCCACTTCAGGCATTTCTTCTTCCAGTTCCTTCTGGTAGCGCTGTGAGAGACAGCCCATTACGTAGAGCTTTCTGAGTCGGCCTTCTTCCTTAGCCTGGATAAACTCCAGGATGGTGTCGATGCTTTCCTGCTTCGCATCCTCGATGAAACCGCATGTGTTGATAACGGCAATCTCGCCCTGAGGGCGCTTTGAATCGTGAACACAATGGTAGCCGTTTGCCTCAAACTGCTTCATCAGCAACTCGCTGTCTACGAGGTTTTTCGAGCAGCCCAGGGTAATAATATCTATCTGATTTTTCTTCATTTTCTAATTTTTAAAGAGCGAGTCTACGAATTCTGTCTTGTTGAAGAGCTGCAGATCTTCCATTCCTTCGCCCAGTCCGATGTATTTTACAGGCACCTTGAGCTGGTCGCTGATGCCGATGACAACGCCGCCCTTTGCGGTTCCGTCGAGCTTGGTGATGGCAAGCGAAGAGATGTTGGTTACGGCAGAGAATTGCTTAGCCTGTTCGAATGCATTCTGTCCGGTACTTCCGTCGAGCACGAGCATTACCTCGTCTGGTGCTTCTGGCATTACCTTCTTCATCACTTCCTTTATTTTCTTGAGCTCATTCATCAGGTTCACCTTGTTGTGCAGTCGTCCTGCCGTATCGATGAGCACCACGTCGGCGCCGTTAGCCTTGGCGCTCTGCAGGGTGTCGAAAGCCACGCTTGCCGGGTCGCTTCCCATCTGCTGTTTCACTACAGGCACACCCACGCGCTCGCCCCAGATGCAAATCTGCTCTACGGCAGCAGCACGGAAGGTGTCAGCGGCTCCCAGAACAACCTTCTTGCCAGCCTTCTTAAACTGGTAAGCCAGCTTGCCGATGGTGGTTGTCTTGCCTACGCCGTTTACGCCTACTACGAGGATAACGTAAGGCTTATGGTCGGCAGGGAGATCCCAGTCTGCCAGGTCATCGCTGTGATTCTCAGAGAGGAGATTGGCGATTTCTTCGCGCAGAATGCGGTTGAGTTCGTTGGTTGAAACATATTTATCGCGAGCCACACGTTCTTCGATGCGGCGGATAATCTTGACAGTGGTTTCTACACCTACATCTGAGGTGATGAGTACCTCTTCGAGATCGTCGAGCACATCATCGTCGACGGTAGACTTTCCGGCAACGGCGCGCGCCAGTTTGCCGAACACACTCTCCTTGGTTTTTTCAAGACCCTTATCGAGAGTTTCCTTCTTTTTGTTGCTGAATAATCCGAATAATCCCATAATCTTGTTTTTTATCTTCTGCAAAGATACTCATTTTTTTTTATTTTATGGCTTTTTCACTTGCTTTTTCTCCCTTTTCAAGAAAAAAAGTATAGATTTAGAGGGTTTTAGCCGATAATGAGGGTTAATCACTGAATTTTCGCATGCGGGGAAGTTAAGGGAAGTTAGGGAAGTTAGAGGGAAGTTAAGGGACAAATGTCCTAAGTTTAAGCTAGAAGACTATTGTCTCTTAACTTCCCGAACGACCGTAGGGAGCGATAACTTCTTTAACTTCCCTTAACTTCTGAACTTGCGAAACTTGAATAAACCAGATACAAAAAACAAATCGCCCTGCAAAGGACAAAAGCGGTTCTGCTTCTGACCCTTGCAGGGCGTTCTGTTTATTTCTTCATCATTTCCCTGACGGCTCTTTCGAGCTGAGTATCATGGCCATTGATGAAATCTTCCGGACTGTTGTAAACCTCGATGTCTGGGTTCAGCTGGGTATTCTCGCCAAACACACCACGCATGTCGCGGCAGCCTACCTGAGGAATACCGAATACCAGCGTGTTGTCCATCAGTGTTTCCCACCATACGGCTGTCATGGTTCCTGCTACAGGAGCACCGATCAGCTTGCCGATTCCGAGTTCCTTGTAAACCCATGGAAAACCATGACCGTTGCTGTAGTCGTTCTCGCAGATCATGACGCAAGATGGCTTCACCCATTTGTTGAACGGATCGCGGCCAACTACCTTACCATGAGGCACAAACTCCTGATACTGCTTGCCGTTGAGCAGGGTGCACAGATCATCGTGCAACCAGCCACCGCCATTATGTCGTTCGTCTACGATTACAGCGTCTCTGTTTCGGTTCTTGTCGCTCAGCAGTTCGCTGTAAACGGTGCGGAAACTCTCCGAATTCATCGCCTTAACGTGAACATAAGCGATGCGTCCGCCCGATATGCTGTCAACGAAAGCGCGGTTGCGGTCTACCCATCGCTTGTAGAGCAGGTTGTTGAGGTTGCCCTGAGAGATAGCCTTCACCGTAACCTCCATCTTCTTGCCCTTGGCGTTTCTGACGCCGAGTCGTACATTCTTGCCAACCTTTCCGTCGAGCAATGGGAAGTAGTCCATTCCGGCTTTAATCTCCTCGCCGTCGATGCTCTCGATGATGCTGCCGGCTGTTACGCCTGTATTCTTCACATCGAAAGGACCACGTTTGATAATCTCCTGAATCTTCAGGCCGTCGCCCTGATACTGAGGGTCGAAGAATACACCCAGGTTGGCTGTGGTAAGCGCGCTGTTCGGAGCGTAGTAGCGGGCTCCTGTATGCGAAGCGTTCAACTCGCCAAGCATTTCGCTCAACATCTCCTGGAAGTCGAAATTGTTGTTGATGTAAGGCAGGAACTTCTCGTAGGTCTTGCGGTAACCTTCCCAGTCAACACCATGAATCTTAGGGTCGTAGAACTTGTCTTTCACCTGTCGCCATATGTGGTCGAAGAGATACTGGCGCTCCTCGGCTGGCTTATAGTTGAAGTTAGCCTCGAAGCTGATGTTCTTGGTGCTGAATCCGCTCAGATCCACCTTCTTGATGCTGCTTCCGTTGCAGATAAAGAGGTTCTTCACATCCTTGTCGGTCTGCAGGTTGCCCTGGCCTACGCCCTTCATCACGAGCTTGGTAGAGCCGTCCTTCAGGTCGTGCTGCCAGAGGTCGTAACCATCCTCGAAGGCTGCCTGGTAGTAGAGCTTGTTGCCGTCTTTAGAGAGCACAGCATCACCCATGTGCGAAGAGTTTGCGGTGAGGCGTACGATTCTGTCGCGGCAGTTTTCGATGTCAAGTTCCAGTGGCTTTACCTTTTCCACCTCTATCTTTCCGGTCTTCTTCTGCTTTTCGTCAGCTTTCTTTTTAGCCTCTTCCTTCTTTTCGTCTTCCTTCTTTTCCTTTTCGTCCTTGTTGGCGTCAGCCAGTTCTATCTCTTCCTTGCTCATGTTGAAGCGGTTGTAGGCGTCCAGGTCGAAGAACATGATGTAGGCATCGTCTTCAGCTCCCCAGCTTCCATGACTGCGGTAACCGGCTCTGTCGCTCTGGAAGAGCATTGCCTTGCCGCCGAGCACCCATTTGCCGTTGCTGTCGCTGTAGCCGGAATTGGTCAGGTTGTGAACCTCCTTGCCGTCAGCCTTTACCAGCGCAATATCCTGGTTGTTCCAGCCGCCGTTGCCGATATAGGTCGAAAGAAGCCATTTGCTGTCTGGCGACCATTCGAAAGCGATGTCTCCATCGCTGTAAGAGTAGACGTATTTGCCGTCGAGCACGGTGCGTATTTCCTTCGATTTCAGATTAACGATGCGGAGTGCTGCACGGTCTTCGAAGAAAGCCACTTCCTTGCCGTCAGGAGAGTATTGAGGATACTGCGATGTAATGCCTGTTTTCACCAGCTGTTCTTCCTCTATGTCGGTAGCGTAGGTGAAGTTCTTTTCTTTCTCGTTCTTGATTTTAGCCTGGTAAATCTGCCATACGCCATTTCGCTCGGCTGCATAGACCAGGGCTCTGCCGTCTGGCGAGAAACTCAGGTCGCGTTCCTGCTGCGGTGTGTCGGTAATGCGCTTGGTAGTGGTGTATTCCACAGAAGTAACGTATACGTCGCCATGCATCACGAAAGCCACTTCCTTGGCGTCTGGCGAAACGGAAATCTCCGTAGCTCCCCAGCTTTTAATCTGACGTACGAGGCTTGGAGCATCATTGTCCGTTGTAATGGAGATGTTCACCTTCTGAGGCTCTCCGCCTTCTTTTACGGTATAGATTTCGCCATCATATCCGTAGCAGAGCAGGTCGGCGCTGGATGCGGTGAGGAATCTTACCGGATTGCCTTTGTGATGGGTAATCTGCTTGTCGCTTGAACTGTTGAGGCTGCGTCGGTAGATATTGAATGTGCCGTCCTGTTCGCTCAGATAGAAGAAAGATTTCTCGTCTGATGTCCATACTGGCGAGCGGTCTTCGCCGGCAAAGGTAGTCTGCTTGGCAAACTTACCGTTGCTCTTCAGCCAGATGTCGCGTGCGATAGGTGATTTCTGGTGTTTGCGCCAAGGGTCTTCATATCCCTTTTTGTCGTGATAGAGAATGTCGCCGTTCTTGGCGATGCTGATATTCTCCATGGTGAGGGTAGAGAAGAGTTCCGGTCTTCCGCCCTTGGTGCTTACCTTATATATTTGTGGAAATGTATTGTCGCCGAAGATGATGCTCTGGGCTGTAGGCTGCAGACTGGCTGAGTAGAGCACATGGTCGTTGTCTGCAAAGGCGATAGGTGTTTCGCTGCCGCTGTTGGTGGTGAGTCGGGTAGGAGCACCGCCTTTTGCGTCGATTACGAAGATGTCGAGACTTCCTTCGCGGTTAGACTGGAAGGCAATTTTCTTGCTGTCAGGGCTCCATACAGGATGTGAATCGAAGGCTGCATGGGTTGTGAGCTGTCGTGCTTCACCGCCGTTGACAGAAACACTGTAGAGGTCGCCTTTATAAGCGAAGGCGATGGTAGTTCCATCGGGCGAGATGGCTGGGTAGCGCATCCAGAGCGGATGGTCTTCTGCGCTGGCAGAGAGTGCTGCCGAGAGCAGGGCTACTGAAAAGATTAACTTTTTCATTTGCGTATGTTTTATGTTTCAATATGCGTTATAAAAATCTCTTCTTCTTTAGGAGCTAGAATGCTGTTTCTTGCTTTGTACGGATGCAAAGGTAGTTATTTTTTGCGATATTTAAGCATAAAAACAGAAAAAAGTGAGAAAAAGTTTGGTGTATTCAAAAAATATATGTACCTTTGCAGCCGCAAATAAGAAAACGACTGTCCGATGTTGGTTAGTTAGACTGCTTGCGATTTAAAGTGTTGGTTCCGTAGCTCAGTTGGATTAGAGCAACAGCCTTCTAAGCTGTGGGTCTTGGGTTCGAACCCCAACGGAATCACAAAATAAGCAAAATAAAACTTATTTGTACAAAATAGCGTGGAAGAACAATGGTAGTAAGTTGCTTATTCATAAGAACTTATCTCTGTTGTTCTTTTTTGTTTTTAAATATATTTTATCGTTTATCCCTCTTTAATGTGCTCTTTTTATAAATAGCTGTTAGTCAATAGGTTATAAATTTAACGTATTGCGAAATCATCAATGTGTGTTACAAAAGTGTTACCAAATAGCGCTAATGTGTTATCAAAAAGAGAGAAGTGAAAATCCTTAATGACCTTAATGACCGGCTTTCTCGATAGAAACGAAACGACCGCTCTCCTCATGATTTTTACTCAGAGGTGAGCGGTCGATTTATTTATGGATGAGCCTGCTTATTATAAAAGGTAGACTCCATGTTCTTTATCCCATGCAGCTCGTTACTCCGAGCGTAGTAGCGATAGCGGTCAGAATGCTGATGGCTATCTGCAGAATTGTTTTCCAAGTGT
>ENA-OZKW01000014-OZKW01000014.1-human-gut-metagenome-genome-assembly--contig:-NODE-14-length-83559-cov-38.390041_pt1 | contig 83559 bp, 69 predicted proteins | sample MGYA00244833_ERZ653778 | MGnify/ENA primary metagenome ERZ653778 (study PRJEB26926, sample SAMN06165284) | human gut metagenome | biome: ENVO:00009003; feature: ENVO:2100002; material: ENVO:00002003... | reverse complement strand
ATATGTGCAACTTTTTACTCATATTTATCAACTTAAATTAATTCCGCCAACGGGTAATACAACCTCATTTTGTTATGGAAAAGTATGTATAAACCTTAAATTTAACCATAATTAACTAAGTCTTGCTCAAATCTCGTATATTTTGTGTAAGGAAATGGCCTCTTATTGGCGTAAAAAGCAAAAGACAGATGCGAATGTCACATCTGTCATTATTGTTGTCGCACATGTCTTTCTTGAAAGAAAGCCTATGGCTGGTTTATTTCAGAATGATTTTCTCCTTTGCTGGATGACATAAGGAGAATGTACTTTTGCCGTCTTTGTTTGTATAGCAGAAGTCGCATGAATTTATAATATCCATGCCAATCACCACATCATAGTCTGAATTGTCGTTAAGCAGAGCCTGAACATTCAACTCTGCTGTTCCTGTTGGAAGGATAACATGAACAAGGTAAGTCCAGGATTCGACATCACCTCCTGCACTCGAAATAAGAGCCTTGTTCTTCGGTTGTAACCCTAAAGCATTTACAACTTCCTGTGAAATCAATGTATTGGTCGCTCCTGTGTCCCACAATACATTTTCAACTTGGCAATGAACAGGAACAGCCACGTTTGCCGACAAATCTACGGCTGGACAGATAATGACGTTTGTAAGAATAGCCTCTGGCTGGGATTCGTATTCTTTTGTATATACAGCCATTCCTACCTCAACTCAATTTTTCCCGTATATGAAGTTTGTTGAGGAACAGGCTCGTCAGTGATAAGGCGAACCAAACGGACATAACCTGTCCGTGCAGCTCTATTTCCGTTAATGACGGGAGCCTGAACTGCGGTTGCAAAATCTATTGTCTTGTTCTTTATAACTTTCATATACCTACAATTTAAAAAATGTCCCGCTGGGTACGCTGTTCTTATGGGAAGCGAGCGGGATTTGTCAATGCAAAGGTAGGCATTCAATTCCAAAAAACCAAACAATTGGAAGAAAAACTAATCTAACTACCCTAAATTTAACATTTTATCAGGAAAACTACTAAACAATGAATACGTCTTTCAAACGCTATTCTATTGCCGCCGAATTATTAACCTGCATTGTCTATCAGCAATATATGCCGACTGAGATACAACTGAGGTACAAGACATCCATTTTCGCCCAATGTTGAAGCCACCAAGAAGGCTCTCTCATCCCTCTTTTTCTTTTTCGACCGTCTCACTCTTTATGGCTGATGAAAGTGGGACTTTTCATCAAAAATGCGCTCTTTGGATAGCAACCAGCCAAAATTGCCCAAAATATTTTCATAAATAATCTTAAAACTGCTTTTTGCCCCTGTCATAGTTTTTTCTCTTTGCCGAGTGCCTTGAACTATAGATTTCCCCTGTTCAAAATTTGTACCGTTTTGAATTTGTTGTTTTTAAGAGAGTGCTGTGGCTCAGCGTGTTAGGAAATACAAAAAGGCTTCCTTCATGAACACGGTGATGCGACAATATTATGAGCAGGACACAGATGTTGTGATTGTAGATACCGGTGACAGCTATGAGGGAATCTGCAGCTACTTCAGGGGAACCTACATTTCCTACACCAAGGAAAAGCCTATCTCCATGAATCCGTTCAAGATAACCAAGATGGAGTATGAGCAGAACTTCGGAGAGAAGAAAAACTTCCTGAAGAACCTTATCTTCCAGATATATAAGGGAGCCAGCCAACCATCGATGCTGGAAGAGACCATCATCAACCAGACCATCGTGGAGTATTATGAAGCCTACTTCCATCCTTTCGAAGGTTTTACGGACGAAGAGCGTGAAAAAATGAAAGATGCCATCCTGCTTCAGGATAAGGCCAACGGCAAGTATGAAGAGTATGAGCAGAAAATGGAAGAGCGTTATGGCGAGGAGTTTAACCTGGAACTTACTGAAAATAGGGAGCTTTCTGAAAAAGATAAGCGCAGGGTTCCGAAGCTCAAAGCCATCATCGATGACAGCGCAGCTACCGAGGGCGAGAAGGAACAGGCAAAGAAAGCCCTTCAGCGACTCACCCCGGAAGTTATTGAAAATAACTATCTTATGCGCATTGAAAGAAAACTGGAGAAGGTGGAGCGACAGAAGAAGAAGTTGAAGGTAACAGATCTGTCATTCAACACCTACTATGAGTTTGTCCTAGAGCGTATTCCGCAGATTATGAAACAGCAGAACATCAGTTTCGATATCCATAATTTTGCAACGATTCTCAAACCTTTCTATAAAGGTGGAGAGAAGGAATACATTCTTAACAACGATTTGGATGCTTCTCTCTTTGATGAGAAGTTCATCGTCTTCGAGATTGATAAGGTGAAGGATGACAAAGTCCTCTTCCCTATCATCGTGCTCATCATCATGGACGTGTTCACCCAAAAGATGCGTATCAAGAAGGGCAGAAAATGCCTGGTTATCGAGGAAGCCTGGAAAGCCATAGCCACACCGACGATGGCAGAATATATCAAGTATCTCTATAAGACCGCCCGTAAGCACTGGGCAATGGTGGGTGTTGTGACCCAGGAGATACAGGATATAACCTCCTCCCCTATCGTGAAGGAAGCCATCATCAACAATTCCGATGTGTTCATGCTTCTCGACCAGAGTAAGTTTAAGGATAAGTTTGATGAGATCAAGGCAACCCTTGCACTCACCGATAATGACTGCAAGAAGATTTTCACCATCAACCGTCTTGACAACAAGGACGGACGAACCTATTTCAAGGAAGTCTTTCTGAAAAGGGGTCAGTCTGGTGAAGTATTGGGTGTAGAGGAACCGCCAGAGTGTTATATGGCGTATACTACTGAGAAAGCAGAAAAGGAAGCCTTGAAGCTCTATCTCAAACTTATGCAGACAGACTACCAGCATGCCATTGAGCAGTTTGTAAGCGACTGGCACAACAGCGGTATCGGCAAATGTCTGGAGTTCTCTCAGAAAGTATTGAAAGAGAAGAAAGTCTTTTATTACAAGAAAAATAATGGATAAGCAATGAAAAGAATCAATACCCTATTACTATTAATGCTGTTTTCCTGCAAGATGCTGGCTGTGGTTTGGCACAACGTCAACATAGACAGGACAACTGCTACTGCCATGACTGCCGCTTATGAGGCAGAAATAGCAATGGAGACAATGGCAAAAGAACATCTGCAGAATATTCTCAATCACTACAGGTCAGCTTCCGTTGCCACTGCCGGAATTTTAGTGTCTAAAAAGAAAGACCGGGATGCCATGCGCAACCCTGGTCTTTTTGCGTCAGAGGAAAACTACTACTACACTAGAATCCTGGATATGGTAAAGAACCGGATTATGCCGAAGTTCATTACGGTTGCATCCTTGATGGTGAAGCAACCGAACAATGCCATCTATTGGGGTCCTTACCTTCTGAAAACCACCACCAATGTGGAACAGCTCTGTAAGCAGTTTGAACTGGTGTGTACCAATGGCAAACGTTCCTTCAAGGATGTTCAGTTTCTTCTCATCAATGACAAGTTGCAGGCTGTGTTTGACTTAGCCAGAATGGGCGGTGAGGTTAACTGGAAGGAACTGCTGGATAAGTTGGGAGATTTCGGAAAGGAGCTGTCCGCAGATGATTTCGTGGAAGATTTCAAGAACTTCGGTGGTAAGCTGGCTTCCATCGGACAGAATACAGCCGACAGTAATTGGGCAGAGATATCAAAGATTGGAGATATTTTTCATTCCAAGCCGAAGGAAATCTACAACATGTTCAAGAGTTTCAAAAAACAGTATGATAATTATAAGAATGCCGGTAATGTAAAGAATATCCTCATGAGCGTCATCAAAACTGCAGATGCAGAGGGTGTTGCTAACCTCTTCAAGATAGACGATTACAATGTAAGCGGCTATATCAGCAATTATGTAAAAGAACTGCAGGGAGAATACTATACCCAAAGATGGTATATCTGTTCCAGAAAGAGCGGTAATCAGGTACTTGTTGATTATGTTCCCAAGCCAGGTAAACCAACAACACCATCTGCAGATATGGGCTGGTTTGAAGGTTGGGAAGAATGGGTAGAATATTCCTATAAGGAGAATGGTAAGGATCCTGCCGGTCACTTGCCATCGATGAAGCATTCAAATTACAGTGAGAGCCTTTCTGAGATGCAGTCAAAGACCTATCAGTATTCCGGATGGTCTCTGTCAAGAATCAACGAGTATAAGAATAACAATCCTACTCATAATGTAGATGTGGCATATACGGATTACCATGAAGACAGAGCTATTTATCGTGGAAAATGGGGCGGTCACAACCGTTTGGGTATTGGCTGTTTCCGTGCTCGTGGAATGAAGATTACAGACAGTTGGGTGGATGAAAAAATCCTTTATGAGGAAATCTTCGACTCCCAGACGATGGACTTGAAAACCTTCAAGGAGAAAATGAAAATACGTCTGCAGGGCTACAAGGATGAAACATCCGATAACGATGAAAATACGACCTACCATCTTGAATGTGATGCCCCTCACTATTACACGATGGCAGATGAAAAGAAGATGGAAGGCTGCAGTTCTGTCAGTTTCGTGGCAAACTGCAAGGGTGGAGCCAAACTCGGAGAAGGCAGTTTCAACTGGAAGGAAAACGGCAAACAGGGTAAACTTCTCAACGAAGCATCCAAAGGCTTTGCCATGGAAGAAGCTCCTGGTGCAGAGGAGGGAGAAATCAACACCCTGCTTGATAAGAGGAAGGAATATGAAAATCAGATTGCATCCTTAAAGAAACAGATTTCCGATAATGACAAAAGGATGCGATCTCTTCTACAACAGAAAAACCAAGCTCTTTTCAAGGGTAACAAGACCCAGGCAAATGCCTTGCAGAAGCAGTATGACGAGCTTTCTGATGCCAATGCCGCGCTGAAACAGCAGTTGAATACTACTCAAAACCAGCTCAATCAACTTAACAATGGTATTGATGAGTATTATAAAGACCAGGCAGATAACAGGGACGGCAAGTATCGAATCAATGACAACATGGCTGAACTGGAAGGTATGTATCAGATACAGTGGTCCGACCAGGGTGAATGGGTAGATGGTAACAACCAGTATATCTTCATCCGTCACGGCTACTGCCCTACTGTCAAGAGTCTGGTAACTTATACTGCTACCCTCTCCCTTGCCCAAAAACCGAAATACCTTCTGGGTGTAAGAATCCACCGAGCCATCCTGTCGGTAGATTTCAAACTCACCAGTGAGTATGCTGCCGACAATGTAGTTGCCGTGATGCAGCTCGACATGAAAAAGAGTGAGAAAGAGCGTGCGGAAGAGGTAAATGCCAAGTTGAAAGAACTCATTGAAGACCTTCCGGACTGCAACATCAGCATCAAATACAACTATGCCGGTTCTTCCGAAGAGGAAGATGATGCAGATGCCATTCACCTGCTCTGGGCTTGTGACCGACTGGATGTAGCCAGAGAGATAGACTTCCAGCTGGTATCTATCTACAACCAGCTCGTACTCCTTGAAAAGGTCATGGACAGCCGGACAACCATCCTGGATTTCCTGAAGCACAAGATTTTCGATGCTGTGGGCAGAGCCTCACGTGGTACTATCGCAGACTATGCCCTTTCCAGATGGCAGGACGCATCTGTCAAGGCAGCTCAGAAAGCCTCTTTGAGGGGTTCGGTGAGTGAAGACAATGAAACTGATAAAAATAACAACAGTAAATTAAGACAACAATGAAAAAACAGGGTTTGGTATTTGTGATTATGACAATGCTTTTCGTCTTCCCGGCGAAGAGCTTTGCCATATTGGATTATGATGTAGCCTCCCTGGAGAGCATGATCAGTAATCACAAGAAGGTGAGAACCGTACTAGGCATACGAGCAGCAGCAGAGATGGGAGTGATGGAAGCCCATAAAGCCTTTTCCCAATCTTCCACCAGTTATGAGGAGAGCAGCAAGGCTATCGACCGCTATAAAAGATGCTTTGATATCATCGACCTGATACTCAACGGTACTGCCACAGCTTTCCATGGAGTGAATACCTATCGGAGTGTAAAGAGTAATGTAGAACTGTATCTTAAACTCCTGGATGACTACAAGACAAACTTTCTTCTGAAGGGAAACGTCAAAAACTCCGACGCCGTTATCTATACCACCAGTGTGGAAGCCATTAAACAGATAAAATCTTCTGCCATATCCATGTATGACTCCTATATAGATTTGGCAGCCTACCTGACAGGAGCAGCAGAGTTTGATGCCCAGTCAATGATGATTTGTCTTCAATGCATCAACGACAATATGGACGATATCGATTCCGCAGTAAAGAATGCCTATTTCACCTTATACAGCTATATGGTCATGCGAAAAGGCTTCTGGAAGGATGGACTCTACCGTGGCAAGACCATTGAGAACCTGGCTATGGAAGCCTATGATTCATGGAAGAAGGCACAGTATATAGCCAAACAGAAGAACTCACGTGCCGGTGGCGACAGCGAGCCGGAGAAACGAGCACCCCTCGGTGGCGGTTCACTGCTTGGCAACAAGCGGTTGAGTGAAGAAGAAATTTAAAAGAACATATAAAACAACAGAAAATAAGTTACAATGAAAAGATTAAGTAAAGGAAATACAGGCAAGATAGCAGCATTCATACTATTGCTGAACTATAGCAGTTCGTTGTCAGCCCAGACATATAATCATGAGTCATCCATCATGAACCAGTTTACGGTGATGGAGATTGGATCAGGAAGCCTTACTCCTAGAGAATATTACAATCTCAACCATAAGAACTACCAGTCCTCAGCCTCACTTAGCAACAAGCAGAGTTTCCGTACCAAGACACAGGAGAAGATGATGAAGGAAATCTCCCTTGCGGAAAATGTAGACTCTGTCCTTTCCAGAAGAGCAAAGGTAGAAGCTATGAATATCGCCAACCGCACTCCTGGAGTTGCCGATGTAGCCTGGAAGATGGAAAAGGGAAAGATAGAAGGAGCCATGAGCAACTTCCAACGGAATATCAACAAGATTACCCTTTATGGGGGAACTTCTGACGATTACAAAGACTGGAGTAATGTGTATCATAGTCTCGCTTTTGCTATCAAGGTAACAAGAGAGTCCTATATGGATTTGGGAAGCAGAAAGCGAGAGTATCTTACCATCTACCGTGACATAGTAAAAAAGAACCTTACTCTGACAAAACAGCTTCGGACATTGAATGCTGTAAAGACAATGAAGGAAGTCAGCAGTAAGGCAACGAAGATAGACCGGATAACAAGTAATGCTACGGTAGCCACTGATGCCTTGGGCAGGTGGCAACATTCACTTGCCGTAAACGGTTTTCATAAAAAGAACTAGACTCCCTACATATAATAAGGTGTAAGCCCCTTGTGTGATAAGAACCTTATGAAGACAACGGCATGAGGTGAGAGCTTTTGCAATTGTTAATTTCAAAGGTATATCATATTCATACAGAGTATTTATGAAAATTGCATTATTTTTGCGCAAAAAATAAAAAACAACAAGAAATGGCATTTAGTACATTATTTTTAGATTCTGCAAGTGGTGGAACGCTTGGCGGAATAAAAGATATGGTAAGCGACCTTTCGCAAACCATTGGCGTTGATTTGTTTGAGGAAGACATTGACAACGTGGTCTTTCAAACAAATGAGTTTTTGTGTAACCAGGATTTTATCGGTTCAGACGGTCCCTTCTGGTGGATTTTGCAGATGAGCATGGCTTTGGGAGCACTCTTCAGTATCGTCGTGGCAGGTGGTATCGCCTATAAGATGATGGTAAAGAACGAGCCTATCGATGTTTTCAAGATTATGAAGATCCTGGGTATAGCTATGGTGATGTGTCTTTGGTACCCACCTAGCAAGAGTGGTATCGGAGCTAGTTCCAATGCATGTATTTTGGATGCCCTTGCCTATATCCCTAACTGTATCGGTTCCTATACGCACGACCTCTATGAAGCCGAGGCGGTACAGGTGAGTGACAAATACAATGAACTGTTGCCGCTGATACACAAGCGTGATTCCCTGTGTGGAGACGTGAAAGAAAATTTGGAAGCAGCATCCAAGAACCTCGCAAACAGCCAAAGTAAGGAAACACTTGCTGAAAGTGCAGGAACTGCCGAGACGGTAGAGGTTGCCAAACAGGCAGCAAAGGCTGAAAACAATTCCACCTTTGTAGGACTGATGATAGGAATGGACAAAATTGTCATGTTCTTCTCCCTGGTCATCTTCCGAATAGGCTGGTGGAGTACCATCTTCTGCCAACAGATTCTGCTGGGCATGCTTACGATATTCGGACCGATTCAATGGGCTTTCTCCGTGCTGCCCAAGTGGGAAGGAGCCTGGGCAAAATGGATTACCCGATATCTCACGGTACATTTCTATGGAGCCATGCTCTACTTTGTAGGCTTCTATGTTCTCCTTCTCTTTGATATTGTGTTGAGCGTACAGGTAGAAAACCTGACGGCTATCACCCAGAGTGAAGGTTCTGCATCAGCCTATATCCAGAACGCCTTTATGACCTGCGGCTATCTGTTGGCAGCTTCAGTGGTAGCCTTGAAGTGTCTCAACCTCGTTCCAGACCTGGCAGCCTGGATGATACCGGAAGGCGATACAGCGTTCTCTACCCGTAACTTCGGTGAGGGTGTTTCCTCAGAGGTGAAGAGAGGCGCATCATCCGTTATGAAATTTTAAAATCGTATAGATATGGCAGTATTAAAGAATGTAGAGAATAAGATCAAACTCGTGATGGTAGTGAGCAGCCTATTTCTGATAGGCTGCATCATCGTGAGTTTAGGAAGTTTCTTCATCGCAAAGGGCATGGTTGACGATGCCCATAAGAAAGTGTATGTGTTGGACGGCAACGTTCCAATCCTGGTGAAACAGACCACGATGGATGAAACCTTTGACGTAGAGGCAAAAAGTGATATAGAAATGTTCCACCAGTTTTTCTTCACTCTAGCACCGGATGACAAGTATATCCAATATACGATGCGCAAGGCAATGTATCTCGTTGACGAGACCGGTCTGGCACAGTATAATGCCTTGAAAGAAAAGGGCTTCTATAACAATATCATCGGTACGAGCACCATCTGTAGCATCTATTGTGACAGCATCAAGCTGAACACCGACTCCCTCAACTTCGTCTACTACGGCAGACAGCGAATAGAGCGCAGAACCAGCATCCTGATGCGCCAGCTTGTAACGGCAGGAAACTTGAAGCGTGTTCCTCGAACCGAGAACAATCCTCATGGAATCCTCATCACCAACTGGAGAACCTTGAAAAACAAGGATCTGGAAGAAACCCAGAAGTCAGAGTATTAATTCATACACCTATATAATATGGATATAAAGAAAATAATTGCAGGAGAACAAATGCCGGATAAGAATGATCCTCGTTATAAGGAGCAATATGAGCGAGAGGTGGAAGCCGGCAGGAAATTTGCCAACAAGACCAAGCTCACGCTCCTGGTAATGAAAATACAATCCTGGGCAAATGTCCATCGGGTAGGATTTCTGGTGATTGTCTTCGGATTTGTCATCAGTCTTTTCGCCCTTAACATCATCAACATGATTAGATATTATAAGGCAAGCCAGAATGTACCACACCGTACAGCTGTAGAGCAGGTGGACCAGGCTTTGCGCCAACAGCGTGAACTTAAAAAAGCGAGATAACTATGGATATAAAGAAAATTAACTTTAAACAGCCCAAGTATCTGTTGCCGGCTATCATCTATCTGCCACTTCTGTTTGTTGGTTATTTCATCATTGACATGTTCAACGTTGAAGTCTCAGATACTACCAACAAGAAGTTGAAGACAACGGATTATCTGTCGAGTGAGTTGCCGGAGGCATATACCGATAGCATCCTGGGAGACAAGATGACCAATACGGAAAATCAGTTTGGTAGAATCTCAGACCTTTCCGGAGTGCAGAATGTGGAGAACGACAATGACTCTGTCAATCAGAAAAAGGATTTTGAATCTAAGTACAGCGAGGATGAAGCCAGGAAAGTTCGCATGCAGCAAGCCGAGGAAAAGCGAAAACTTGCAGAAATGCAGGAACGTGTGAGAGCCAACCGCAGCGATGCCAACAAGGACGATTTCGTAGATCCTCTGAAAGACTCTGAAATCGCTTCTGCCCAACGCCGGAGAAGACAGAGAAGCTGGGAAGAGATGAATAAGACTCTCTCTGGTAGCGACAGCTATATGACAAGTAATGACGAAACAGTCTCAGAAGGTGGACCCCATGAAAATGGCAACATTATAAGTGGAACTCCTTCCACTGGAAGTACAGCCTCTTACAACAGCCATTCAGATAATGCTTCTTATGACAACAGCAGAACCGCTGACAGTGAAGACGAACCGGAAAAAGTAGTGAAGAAGACCAAACAGGTATCAGAATACTTCAATACTTTAGGTGCAGCCGATGGCAAGAACAAACTCATTTCAGCCATCATTGATGAAGAGGTGAAAGCTGTAGATGGTAGCCGGGTGAGACTCCGTCTGCTGGACGATATAGAGATTGGAGACGAAACCATCAGAAAGGGAACCTATCTGTATGCCACCATGAGCGGCTTCGGCAAACAACGTGTACAGGGCAAGGTAGAAAGCATCTTCTATGATGAAGACATCATCAAGGTAAGTCTCAGTATTTATGATACCGATGGTATGCAAGGCTTGTATGTTCCACTGAGCAGTTTCAGGGAAACCACCAAGGATGTAGCCAGTTCAGCCATGCAGGGCGGTTCCATGCTTGACAACTCAACCACGTCATCTTCCGGTATTCGCAGCTGGGCAAACCAGGCTGCCCAGAATGCCACCCAGAAGGTTATGAACGCCTTCGGTACAGCCGTGAAGAAGAATAAGGTACGTTTGAAGTATGGCACTAAGGTTTATCTTGTTGATGAAAGCCAGAAAGACAAACAGAAAAGAAAGTAAAACAAAAAGAAAGTAACAATATGAAGAATATTAAAAAGAGAGCCTTTACACTGCTTTTTATGTGTATGGGTGTAGCTTTAGGAACATTTGCCCAAAAGGGCTTTAATAATATGGAACAGCTCACCATCAATGAGCATGTTTCCACAGTTATCACTGCATCAGAACCCATCCGTTTGGTGGATATCTCTACCGACAGTATTGTGGGCGATAAGCCTTTGGATAATGTCATCCGCCTCAAACCGATTACAGGTAATCACAAGGATGGCGAGGTGATGGGTATCGTTACCATTATCACGGAGCGTTACAGAGTACAGTATGCCCTACTCTATACCAACAGGATAGAAGAGGCAGTTACCGATAAGGAAGTGGAACTTATCGAGCGCAATGCCTTCCATAATCCCGATGTAAGCATGTCAACGGTAGATATGGTAAGCTATGCCATGAAGGTATGGCAAAGTCCTGCCAAATATAGAAGTACCTTCACCAGCCACAACAAGATGACCATGCGACTGAACAACATCTATGTGGTAGGAGAATATTTCTTCATCGACTTTTCGGTATCAAACAAGACCAATCTTCCCTTCGATATTGACGAGTTGAGAGTGAAGCTTCAGGACAAGAAACAGCAGAAGGCAACCAACGTACAGACCATCGAGCTGAAACCTGCCCTGGTGCTGGACCGTTCTGTAAGGTTCAAGAGCGGCTATCGGAACATCATCGTTCTGAAGAAGATGACCTTCCCTAACGATAAGGTGCTCACCATCGAGTTGTCGGAAAAGCAGATTTCCGGACGAACCATTTCCATGAACCTCGACTACGAGGACGTGTTGGCAGCAGATGCCTTCGATACACTTCTTCTCAGAGAACAATAAAGCAAAGAAAATATGAAAAAGATACTATCTGTTATGTTCGCCCTGCTCTCGGCAACAGCAATGTATGCTCAGAGTCATGGCAACCATTTGATGTTAGGTGTCGGTGGCAGCTACCCCCAGGGGGTAGAAGCCACCCTCTCCTACGAACATGAAACCGACTATCACAATGCCTGGGAGTATTTCGGAACCATGTATCTGAAATATAAGAAAGACGAGGAAGCCGGTCATATTACCAGTGATTCTTTCTGGCGCAACTACCGTGCGTGGACAGTGGGCTTTGCCTACAAGCCATGCGTGAACAGAGGCAGGAACCACCATGGAAACGTAAGAGTAGGTGTCAGCTGTGGTAGTGACCTCGACAAGGTGATTACCGCCGGTCATATCGGCTACGAACACACCTATAACCTCTATAATGGTTGGAGTGTGTTCTTCCAGGTGAAGGAAGATATTGTCATAAGAGGCGAAGATACCTTCAGAACAGGTTCAGCCTTCGGTGTAAAAATCCCATTATAAAAAGCAATCATTATGAAATCAGTAATAAAAGGTATCACCCATCCGGTTCTGGGCATGGTATTGATGATGATCCTCATCACTATTCTCAGCACCTCGTGTGACAATCACGAACCCATTGACAGAGATATACATGTAGGCTATGTTCTCTGTAATGACCATAGCTGCATGGACACGGCTTCCTATTTCAACCAAACAAAAAGAAAGGCAGTAGGCGTTGTCTTTGCCGAGAAAACAGATGACCACCCTGCCCTAGCAGTCATGTTTGATGAACTCAATGAGGTGTTCTGTGATTCCGTGGGTATGGTAAATGGAACCAGTACAGATATAACATCATTCTGTGGTTTCAAGAATACCGTAGCCATGTATAACAGCTACAGCGCAGAAACAGGCAAGGGTTCTCCTTTAGCCATGGAAATGATTAACTTTCATACCAATGGTCAGAGCGACTACCTTCCCAGTGTAGCCGAACAGCGTTTATTGGCATCCTCAGCGAGAGTTATCAACCCTGTCCTGGAAAAACTGGGTGGCACACCTATAGCCTTAGAAGGAGACTGCTGGTATTGGACATCAACAGAAGTAGAAGATAATCCGGGAGTTCAAGCCTGGCTCTGTTCTGCTGATAATGGCAGGTTTCTCCCTACCCCCAAAACACAGAGACATAAAGCCAGAGCAATCGTAGAGATATATGATCCTGAGTAAACAACTTAAAAATATAGAATTATGGCAACTTGGTCAGTATTATGTAAATCCCTTCTTAAAAATGCCGTAGTAGGCGGTAAAGCTGCAGCTCCTCATATTATGACGTTTTCCAAAATGGCATTTCCTTACGTAAAAAGTGCAGGTACGGCTGTAGCCCATACAGCTAAAAGTGGAGTAAAATTTGCAGCAGCCCACCCTAAAATGGGTGTTGCAGGATTAGGAATTGCACTTCCTATAGTAGGCTATAAAAAAGGACTTGTTAACTTTGCAACAGAAAAAATGTTTGGCAAAGGAAATGAAGGTAAAGGACTTATTGAGCCGGCTTCTACCGCACTTCTTGGGAGTCATAAAGATGCTTATGGTAATGAAAAATCCGTAAGTGAAAAAACCGTTAACACCTTATTAGGCGAAGGTGCATATTCGTCTATTAAAACTGGGGTTGGCAATGTTGGTGCTGAAGGCGCAGATGTATATTATCACTTGAAGGACACGATAGGTAACGTTGGCACAGAAGGAGCCAATGTCTATAACCAACTGAAAGGTACGCTCGGTAACGTAGGTTCTGAAGCCGGAAACCTTTATTACGATGGAAAGGAATATGTAGGTGGTATGTTCAACGGCAATGGAATGGTCAACCATGGTAATGGTTATTATGACCCAACCACTGCACAATATCCTAGCATGTCAGCAGTACAGGGGCAGTCAGGAGTGGGCGGCGGTTTGATGAATAATCTCAATTCTGCCCTTGCTAACGTTACAGGCGGCAATATCAGTAAGATGAACCTTGCCAGTATGCTGTTGGCATCCTATATGATGTTCGGACGTTTCGGATGGTTCAGTAAGATAGCAGGTCTAGCCTTGGGCGGTATGACCATGAAAAATGTAAACCAGCGTTCTGTTCATGCCCAGGAACAGCAGATGAACCGCCCAATGCAAGCTGCCGTAGCCCCTCAGGTAGCAGCAACACCTGCCCCTGAAGAAGACGCTTCCATGACCGTTCATCGTAGACGTTAATGTATTTCTCATAAAATCATAAGGTGAGGAGCTGTTCTCACCTTTTAAAAACAATAAGAATGAAACAGAATTATAAAGATATGCTTCTGGAAAGTGCCAGTGGTTATATGATGCCTTTCCCTCTGGAAGAAAAAGACAACATACAGGCTACCCTTGCCTTTGGCGAACAGAATCATCCCTTGACAGGAGAAAAGTTTCTCCACAAAGGAATTGATTTTCCTGCTAGTGATAAATCTCTCTATGCCATTGCCACAGGTGTCATCATCGGTGCCGGACAGGATGCGGTTTACGACAACTACATTGTAGCCAAATATGGCAATTATGAAGTAACCTATGGTCACATAGCAGAAGCCTATACCCCCTATGGAACCCAGGTTGTTGCCGGTCAGGAAATCGCAAAGAGCGGACGATTCCTTCATATAGGAGTACGTTTTGATGGTGTAGAGATCGATCCTGCCGAGTTTCTAAGTATGATTTGGGCTAACATCGAACAGCTGGCAGCCATGGGAATCAGTCAATTGCCATCAATGGAAACACTGGGAGACAAGAAAGTAGAAAACAGTTTTGAACAAGACAAAGATGCCCTATTAATGATGATGCTCCGATGGCTTCCAAGCTACTGGAATGACCTCGTGAGCGGAGCATATACCTCTTCCCAAAGGGCAGATTTGTCTTTACGTAACATATTCCGTCAGGCAGCCGAGAAGAATTACTTTTTTGAAAGCATGCCTTCAATAGGTAATCCTCTCGGACTCTCAGGAAGAAGCAGCATCCTTGCCAGTAAGGTGCAGGATATCTTGATAGATGATTTCCTCAGCTATATGGCTTTGAATCATAACATCTATCTTCCAACCTGGGATGATAATCAAAAAAAAAACTTTTTGATGAAATTGCCGACGACGGAAAAACCATAGACCCTCTACTTGACTTACAGATAGACGTACAGAGTTATGATATAGACAGGGAAGCTTCTGTGTATTTTGACAATTCTGGTACAAGATGCTGGACGAAAGCCTGGTTTAATGGTAGGGAAAAGGGAGAGAAGGCTATTGAGATTACACGCCAGCTAGCTTTAAAGTTCATCGAAGACCAGATTGGTCTTAATGAATGGCTTTCCCGGTATTATCCGAAACAGATGTCTGTTTACTATAAAGCCATAGAACAGGCTCGACAGCAGATTTTAGGTTTTTAAAAACAGAATTATGGCAAAAGTAAATAACTATCAAACCTTCTCACAGGTTGACTATTGCATCAGCCAGTATTATAGTAAATATATGGCTTCCACTCTGGTTCAAGAGAAAAAGAGAATAGAGAAAAACCAGACAAAGGAGTTAATGGATGCCATAGACAAGGAGAGCGGCCGTTCCATTTGGGCACAGGCTGTTGACAGCAGACATGGTGTAACCCCAGCTTATCGTGCCAAAAAGCAAGTCGATGCCAATGGTAAATGGAATAAGATGTCTACAGACGATCTCATTGAAAGATGTAATCTGAGATGGAACAAAGACAAGAGATTGCAGAATGACTACCGTACATTCGTTTATGCTTTCTATGAGAATCTTGTGGTACAGAATGGCGGCAAGGAATCCAAGAAACTCTTTGAATATGCCCAGTCTTATGTGATGCACCGCTTTGAGATGCTTATGGTAGAGCAGCTGGCTAGAGAAAAGGTTCCAAGAAATACTGCAAGTTATATAGCGAGAAAAACATTCTCAGACAGTCTGATAGCCTTTGTCATGCCTACCTGGGGATTAAAGAAGGGTGAATATGGTGAGAAGGTAGAAAACAAGGCAGAGGCGATATACAATCCTTCTGCCTTATCTAAAGCTACCGGTTTTCTGGGTGCAAGCCTTATAGACACAGCTATTTTGGGCGGTTTTGGTGGCGTTGCTTCCGGAAGTACGAAGGCTATAGCTAAAGCAGGAATTGGTGTAGGTTCAGATTTCGGTATCAGAGAATTTATCGGTCACAAGTCATCCAAAGACTGGTCAAAAGAAGAATATGCCAAGGAGAGCAGTAAAGAAGTCTTTGGTGATGCAGATGCATTACAGAAGATACAGACTGGTTCTGCAAAGTATCGTAAGAGCGGTACTGAGTTCATCGATAACATCAACAGTGTCTTATGCAGAAAAATCAAGGTGGCTCCACTCTCGGTAAGTGACTCAGCCAAGAAAGCCAGCAATGCCCTGCTGGTTCAGCATAAGGGTAATTCTGCGAAGTTGCTCAATACCATCAAGACCGATTTTTCAAAACAATGCATCGCCTATAAGGGTAACACTGAAATTCCCAGATGGATGTTGGCTAAAACAGCTAAACAGAACAGAGCCTTTGCTGCCTCCTTCCATTCCCTTGCGATAGAAATGTCAAAGCAGGAGAAGGAGTGGATCAAATGTGGTGGTAAGAAGATGTCTTTGAAAGAGGTAAGCCAACGAGCCTATGACTATGCCAGAGCTGCTGACTATCTTGATAGGCATACCCCTCATCAGTCCCGAAAAGCTGCATCAGCAAAAGGGAAAGACCAGTGGGATGTAGAAATGGAAAGGTTGAATGCCTCCATCAATGTCATAGTTCCAGAAAAGAAGCACCGGCATTTATCCTCCCCTACTCCTACTCGTTCTTCAGCAGGTAGTACACGACTTCCTTATGCTCAACATAGCACACCAGTTTCGTCACAAACCATTCAGACGCAACAGGCAGAATCCACTCAGCAAACCTCGCAGACAGGTAATAATAGTCAGCAATTTGCAGGATGGGGAAATATCCTGAAACAGATGGGACTGCATGATTTCAGTACTGTATCAAAGAATCTCGGCTATGTTCTTGCCATGCTTCCTGATATGCTGATCGGTATGTTTACAGGTAAAAACCCTAACATGAAGATGCAGGATAACCTGATGCCATTGGCTGCAATCGTAGGCGGTATGTTTATCAGAAACCCTCTGATAAAGATGCTGGTGATAGGTTTTGGTGGTGTCAACATCCTTAATAATGCCGGTCACGCATCCCTTAAGGAAGGTTTAAGTAGAAGCAGTTCGGCTCTTAAAATGTATAAGAAATACGAAGACGAGAAGTTGAACCCACGTATTACAGATGTCACGATGAAAGGAGGTTCAATGATAGCAACCATCGATGGAAACCCTTGTGTCATCAATATTTCAAACAGAGCTGCAGATGCCTATCAAAAAGGTGTAATACCTTTAAATACCCTGGCAAATGCAGTACTGAAAAAGTATGATGAGAATCAGTCTTTGGCATCCCATAAGTACGAGCAGATTAACAGACAGGAAAATTCCGTTCCACAACAAATAGGTATTAAATAGTAGTAAAATGCCAACTTATAGAGTTGATTGTTCCTCCCGGTTCGTGAGAATCGGGAGGATTTTGTTAACTGTTAGAAAACACAACCCCTTGATACAACACGTACCAAGGGTTGAACTTAAAATAATATATATATATCAAAACTATCAAGGATTTTCAGATACTCTTATTCTTCCTTGATCTTCCAATCGCTGATAGTCCGCTGGGTACTATCATAATTTACACCAACTTTATACAATCGCTTGCCATCAGCGGAATATGGAATGAGATAACCCTTGTCATCAATCTGCTTCAAGGCTTCCTCGGCAGAGCCATCGTATTTCAATTCGAACACATAGATGGCTTCAGGCAGATGGAGCACGGCATCAGCCCTGCCTATGGCACTATCCTCCTCCACTTTGATAAGGGCACCCATCAAGTTGAATATCAGATAGAAGACGGTCTGAAAATCACGTTCATTCTTATTGCTTAAACGGTTTGAGATACTGGAGAGATAGGCCTTCAGGCGGACCATTGCCTGTTCTATTTCTCCTTCATAAACCAGTTCCACAAATTCATTCACCAGTCCGTTATTATCTACAGAAACCGGCGAAAGATAATTGGGCGCAAGACTCTTCAGCATACCAATCTTCACCTCCTGGTTAGGATAGCCCAGCTTATAACTCTTGGTAAACGGTTTGTATTGCTTGATGGTAAGATAACCACTCTGATAGAGCAGAGGCAAGGCAGAGGTCATCTGCTCGGGCGACACATCAAAATCATCAACACTCACGCTCTTCTGTTCGATGTTAGTCACATTTACATGATACTTCTGCAAACTCTTAATGAGATAGCTTGGCGTACCTGAGCTAAACCAATAGGCGCCTATCTTCTGCCCCGACAAAGCCCTTATCAGGCTAAACGGATTGAACACATCTTCAGAATGTTCACTGAAATGATAGCCATCATAATATTGGCGCAATTCTTCTAGGCATTCCTCGTAAGATACACCTAAAGCCTCCCCCAATGCTTCCACATCAGGTTTCATAGCTGTGGTCAGTTCTGTTTTGCTGATACCACAGATTGCGGAGTACTGGTCAAGCATGCTGATATTGTCGAGGTTGTTGAGTTCGCTGAAGATGCTGAGCTGTGAGAACTTAGTAATTCCCGTGATGAAAATGAACTCCAGATATGGGTCGAGTTTTTTTAAAGGACTATAGAAGTTCTGCATGATAAGACGCAACTGCTTGAGTTCATCCTTCTCATGCACCACATCCAGCAATGGGGCATCATATTCATCAATGATAACTACCACCTTTTCACCAGTCTGCTTGTAAGCTCGCCTTACGATTCCATCCAATCTTTCGTTAGGATAATTTTCACCTTCACCTTTACCATAAAGCTCTTCATAGGGTAAAAGCTGCAGATTCAGATAACTGTTCAAGGCATTAGCATCAAAGTGCTTGGCACCGCTCAGGTCGAAATGCAACACTGGATGCTTCACCCAATCTTTCTCATAATCAGCAATGGCCAATCCCTCGAAAAGTTCCTTTCTTCCCTCAAAATAAGCCTGAAGGGTAGAGGCAAAGAGCGACTTGCCGAATCGCCTTGGACGACTCAGAAAGATATACCTCATTTTTTTCTCTCGAAAATCAACGATGTATTTGGTCTTATCTATATAGAGATAATTACCCTCTCTGATATTCGAGAATGTCTGTATTCCTACAGGATAGAAATTTACTATTTTTGCCATATTCCTACATGCTTTACGTTTTGCGCTGCTAAGGTACGAAGAAAATCTGAATATACCAAGTTTTCTCCCTATTTTTTCCTGCAACATTCCCGTTGCAAGTAAAATCATAGCTTTTATTCGTATCTTTTTTGTAATTATATGGAAGGCTTTTGGGCCTTCAGCCCGTTCTTGAACCACATGCGAAAGTTCAAGACTTAGCACTTTCTTTTGAATTTAGACAAAAGGAGTCATATAGAATGGTAGCAAAAGAGTGTTGCCATCCTTCTGCAAATCCTTGCCATAAAACAGGTACTTTTGCAAGATAACTTTCGAGAACTTCACACTAAAGGCAATCTATCATACAATTTACGCTTAAATATTCTATTCATATATTCTTTTTCTTTATTTTTTATATAAAAGTTTCTGACTATTTGATACTTACGCAGTGCAAAGATACGAACAATATTGAAAATACGCAAATTTATTTCCATGAAATATACGAAAATACGCAAATTTGGAAGTTTGAGTTGTAGCAGCTCCCCAAAGTGGACTGTTTTGCAATTGTTAATTTCAAAGGTATATCGCAAAAGCACCTCTTCAATGAAAAAAAATCAGTTACTTTGCCCTATCATTTTAATCATTATTCAAAATATTATGACAAGAGAAGAGTTAAATGCCGAAAAAAAGGAAAGGGCTGAAGCCAGAATCAATTCAGCTCTCCAAACATTTGCTGATATGATAATCGCCAGAATGGAGACTATTGAAGCGAGCAACTGGAAGAAAGGCTGGACTGATGGTGAAGCGATGATAGGACTACCTCAGAATGTTACAGGAAGAGTGTATACTGGCAGTAATGCTTTTTTGTGTCAGCTTCACACAATGAAAAAGAACTATAAGGTTCCTGTCTATTTTACCCATAAACAGATCAGAGATTTGGGAGCTCATCCGAAGAAAGGTGAGAAAAGTATACCTATTTTCAAGTGGGGACTCAGTATTTACAATCGTGAAAACGACAAGAAAGCCACTTTGAAGGAATACGACAGCCTCCCAAAAGAAGAGCGGGATGAAAAATTTAAGGTTATTCCTTATCTTAAAATCTTTAAAGAGTGGAATATTGACCAAACCAATCTGGAAGAGGTGAATAAGGAGAAATACGATGCCCTGCTTTCCAAGTTTGAGACCAAAGAGATCAAGGACGATAAAGGTATGTACTGTAATGCCGCTATCGACCAGATGCTGGCTTCCCAATCCTGGGTCTGCCGCGTGGAATATAACCAACAGAACCCTAGTGCTCTTTATAACAAGAGCAAAGACTTGATCATCGTTCCTCGCAAAGACCAGTTTAAGATTAGTGATACGCCAGAAGAAATCTATAAGGATGGTGAGGAGTACTACTCCTCCCTTATTCACGAGATGGCACATTCCACAGGTCATGAAAGCCGTTTGAACCGCTTAAACCCAGACGGAAAATTTGGCGGTTCGGAATATGCAAAGGAAGAGTTGGTAGCCGAACTTACGGCAGCCATGGTTGGCAGTGCCCTGGGCTTTGACAGCAGAGTCCGTGATAACAACACCGCCTACATTAAGAGTTGGATGAGTGCTCTGAAAAAGGAGCCGAAGTTTCTCCTGTCAGTCATGTCCGATGTCAACAAGGCTTCTGCTATGGTAATCGAGCACATTGACGAACAGCGCGTGAAGCTGGGAGAAAAGGCTTTGCTTGAAGGTAACTTAGACGGCGAGGAAGAGCGTGAAAAGAATGAAAAGGAGATGGAAAACCTTTCCAATGAGAATCAAGAGAATGCTCAGTTAGGCAATACACAGACTGTTGCACCTTCGCAAGTTGAAACCGCTCAAAATGAAGAGGCTGAACTACCAGAAGAACAGCAGGAAGTAGAGCTGAGCCAGCAGGAAAATTCCGCAGCCGAAGTAAAGGAATCAGCTATAGATGAAAATCCTGAATTTTCTGAAGAGGACACTCTTTCCGGTAAGAAATACTTCAACATCCTGATGAACAGTTTCACCGATGGCGAGCATGAAGGTCATTCAGCCTTGGAAATCAAAAGCATTTCCGAGCTAAGAGATTACTTTAAGGATAATTCTTACGTTAACGAGTGGATGAATAGCGCAAGTAATCGAGAACTCATCGAATCTGGAGCAGATAGACTTCCCAACATTCGGTATCCTCATCAGGAAGGCAGAACAATTCACGACATGAACAAATCCTATGATCATCTCATTTCTCAATATGCAGAAGTCAGGGCAATGCGTACCAAGTTGCTATTCAGTACTGCTGTTGAAAACAAAAAGGAAAAAATAGACATTCTGGATCATCAAATCAAGCAAATGGCTCATCGTGTTGAACAGGCGCAAGCCATCTTTAATGACTATGGAGTAAATATAAGCAAGGTTTATGGCAACAGATACTTTGAAGATGAGCATAAGTTTATTCCTAGAGCAGAATACACTGCAAGTATTTCTCAGGGGCAAGCAGTAACTTCAGACAGACCAATTGACGAGAGTTATTGTTACTCTTTTGCCCGGTTCGAGTCTTCTGAGCGCACCAAGGCATTTGATAGCTATCGTGAAAGCGGTGACCATGAAGCACTGCTTCATCTGGCAGAAATCATGGATGTGAACAATTTCATTGAATTAAATAAAGTGCGAAAGAATGCACCAAAAACTTCTGATGACAAAGTTCTTGTTGAAAACAGTTCTTACGCTGTAACCTATAATCAGCAGAATAGTACATACGATCTTTTGCGCAAAATTGAAAAGGAAAAGGTTCTGGAACTGATTGGCGATATCAACGACAACGATGAAATCAAAGCATCTTCTGTTGATGTGCAGAAGTTGGCATACGAGGATGCTGCCCAGCAGATGGCAGCGTTTGTAGAGCGTGAGCCACGTTTTATGACGATGCCAAACAGAGAGGTGCTAGACTTTCAGTATAATGCAGAAAGTAATCAGCTAGAAATCGGAAAGAATACACCAGGTGGCATGGACTTACAGTATACATTCGACTACGACCTGTCATCTAGTCCGGAGCATAATCTCTCCATTGCCCATGATGACCTTGCTGGTCTGGATGAATTTCGGATGCTGAGTGAAGAAGAGGTTGAACTGAGAGAAAAGACAGCTCTCAGATGGCGAATCACAGACAATAAGCTGGAGATGCCGTCGGGAGATGTCCTTACGGTGGAGTATGACAAAGAGAAAGATACACTCAACGTTGCCTATACTACCGAGGACGGAAAGCCGGAAATTTATAGTACAAAGTATAATCACGAAGGAAGCACTACGAAAAATGTGGGCGACCTTTGGCAAAATTTCGCAAACATGAAGCAATATCAATCAACCAAAGAGGCTTCCCCTGAAAAAGAAAACAAGGAAAAAGCTTCTGTCACCCAGGAGAAGAAGGGTGATGTTTATTATTATTCATACGCCTACTTGCAATCAACAGATGATACGCAGGAATTTGACGATTTGCAGAAGAAGGGCGATTACAAGCAGATTCTCCAGCTTGCTCAAATGTATGACCAGGGCGATGCACTGGAGCAGAGTAAGACCTTCAAAAATGCCAAAAAGTATGGCAGTGATGATATCCTCGATGAGGATGACCATTATGCAGTGGTTTACAATAATGGAAATGGAGGAACCTATGAACTCATGCGTAAGGAGACAAAAGAAGAGGTTCTTGACAATATTGACCGCTATGGTTTAGAGCAGGATGCCTCTGAGGATGTGAAAAAGGTAGCCTATGAGAGTGTTGCCAAGCAGTTCTCCGAGATCAAGGCTCAGATACCAGCTTTCACTATGCCTAACAATGATGTCCTCTACGTCCAGTATAATCAGGAGAAAAACCAGGTAGAAGTGGGGCATGTTACCAATATAGGTTTGATGAAAGAACATACTTTCGACTATGATGTCAACCAGACCCTTGATGCCAATCTGGAAGCCATCAATGAAAGCCTCCAGGAGAATGAGGAATACCAGGCTATAGAAGAAGGCGAGGAAGAAGCCGAGTCTCTTGATGAAGACAACCAGGTAGATGAACCTCGTGAGGACAGCAATATCGAGACCGATGTTGCAGGCATGGCAAAACAGTTTGCAGCTGAAGGCATGCCGATGGAAGAGGCAGAGCAGAAAGCCAAGTCTATTGCCGAGGAACAGCAGCACCAGGAGTATCACGATGAGGAGAAACAGAAGGATGTTGAGCAGAAGCAACAGCAGAAGAAGCAAGAGGAGCAGGCAAAGAAAGAAGAGGAGAAAAAGCCAGTAAACCATGCTGCCCTGCTCATTACAGCCCTCGGTCTTGCGTCCGAGAAAAATGGAGTCTGGATGAACCGTGCCCAGCGTCAGCCGGCAGAGTTTATCCATTCCCATACCCCTGTTACTGCCTATAACAGCATCTTGATGACGCTCAACACAGATGCCAACAAGTATAAGACCAATGTCTATACTTTCTATAAATCGGCAGCAGAAAATAATCTGCCGGTAAAAAGAAATGAGGAGAGTTTGAGATTTAATTGGGTAAACTGGGACTACCAGAACGTGATGAACCATGATGATATCATCACCCAGAAGAAATACGACACACTCTCAGATGAAGAGAAGAGTTTCTATGCCAAACATGCATCAAGAGTGGAGCAGCATATCTATAATGTCGACCAGACCATTATGAATGCCAAAGATCACGAAGCCTATGGCAATTTGGTGAAGACAAAGGGCGCACCTTTTGTCAAGACAGAAGAGAAGACGATATCTGTGTTGCAACAGTATAATGACTATCAGCAAAAACATCCTGACATAGCGGTTCTTGGCAAGACAGGGGATTTCTATGAAGTCTATGGGGAAAAAGCCTCAGAAGTAGCTAAAATTCTCAACTTGGAAGTTGGAAAAAAGAAGATGGATGGAAAGGAATTAGCTGTTGTCTCCTTCCCTAGCCGGCATCTTGACACGTATCTTCCTAAAATTATAAGGGCAGGTCACCGCGTTGCCATCTGTGACAGCCTGAAGGAACAAAAGGTAAGCGTTCCTATGCAGGATCATACTGCCATTCTGAACAAAGCCTACTCCACTGCCAAGGCAGTTGCCGATCAGAGCGGCATGAAGTATGAACGTATCATGGTAGTCCAGGATGCCAAATACGATAAGGAAGCAGACAAAATTGTTGTCAGTGGTATGAGTGAGAAAACAGCCGATGAGAACCATGCTACCTTGTATAAGGCAAATGATATCTACCGGGCAGTAGTTGCCGCTGTAGGCTCAGAAAACCGTCTTGACCGTTCCGGCAGAAACAGTTTCCTTCCGGAAGACGATGCCAAGCATGAAAAACTTGTTCAGGAACTGGCAGCAGGCGTGCTGATGACACGTCATGGACTTCCTGCTATTCTGTCCAAGGAAAGTGAAAAGCTGGTTCCCTACTGGCAGCGAGAACTGAAAGAGAATCCGAAGATGTTGGGAGTAGTGGAGCGTGATGTGAACAATGCAGTAGAAACCATCGACAGCATCCTTGCAAAACGAGAGGTGGACTACAAGGCTATCCGTGGTCAGATGCCGGGAAAAATCCTCACCGAGAATCCAGAGCGTTTCAGCATCAGTTCCTCTTTGGCAAAACTTCCGTCCATGGAAACCAAGGAAATGGTTGTTGTATTGGACAAGAAGCAAAAGACAGCAGATATCATCCTGCCAGCAGGAGCTTCCCTTCAGGTAGACAATGAAGTGCCGGGAATGAACAAGAAGAGAATCAAAACAGCCCTCGGTAAAATGGAAGTAAAGGAAGTGAACTTCTATAATGCCGGTGGCGGATTGAGCCTTCATGAGCCAAACGACTATTACAAGGGTAAAGAGGTGACTGTCAGTAAACTCAAACAATATGAATTGCTTACCCAGCAAACGGTTGACTTGAAGGACAAATTTGCCCCAAAGAAGGAAGTTAAGTTCACTGTTTTCGAGGCTTTGCCGGACGATATGGGACGCTATGCTTTCTTCATCAAGCCAGAAAAAGAGCCATCTTTTGCCGTATATCCGAACAAAGAGCATGTCAACCAGTTCTATTCCACACTGAAGAGTGAGGAAAAAGCTGTTGTACACAACGCCCTGGCAAAGAAGTATTACGAGCTGGCAACCAAACATCCGGATATCAAGGTGGATGTTATTACCCCTCGTAAGGTAGATATCGGCGATGCCAAGATTGAGCGCATCAGTATTACGGCTAAGCGCAACGATCCGAAGCAACACATTATCTTTGCTACCGTGAATGGAGAACGTATGCATGCCCCGGTTTCCAAAGCGCAGTGGAACAAGATGTGGCTTTCTGAAGATATGGGCGACTATAAACAACGCCTGGCAGCTGTCATCTTTGAGCCTTTCATCAAGAAAGAAGTGAAGAATGATGTCCAGCAACAAGCTTCAGTGAAAGCAGAAGAAACCTCAAAGCAGGATCCTCCTGCTCCTGAACAGGAGCAGGAAGAACAGGTAGAGCAAATTTCCCATAAGGGGCGAGGAATACATTAATATATAAGAGTGTGCCGGAAGGCGCACTCTTTAAACGCTAAAGAAGAATGTCACAACAGAACTTTTATGAGAAATATGCCCAGTTGGCAATAGACCAGCAGATCAAATACGGCATTCCTGCCTCTATCACCCTGCAGCAGATGGCATTGGAAAGCGGTAATGGCAAATCCGACCTGGCAGCCAACTACAATAATTATTTCGGTGTGAAAGCCGGAAGCAGCTGGAAAGGTCCCACCGTTATGAAGGTGGATGACCACAATTATCCGGAAGCATTTAGGGTTTATGGCAGTGTAGAGGAGAGCGTGGAGAACCATTCTAAAGTACTGATGGCTTCACGTTACAGAAACTGTTTCAACTACTCCTCTACCGACTATCAGAACTGGGCTGTCCAAATCAGGGCAGCCGGTTATGCCTCAGACAAGACCTATGCCCAGAAGCTCATCAAGCTTATCGGTGAGAACCAGTTATATAAATATGACCAGATGGCATTGGAGCAAGCCCGGCAGCAAGGCGTAGAGATTGGATATATGAGGAACGGCAAAGCCCTTTCCACTCCAACCTCTGCCCCTTCCAAGCAGTTGCTGAATCCTCTTCAGGGAAACTGGGCTTTGCCGATAGACCTTGCCCAGGTGAAGGTAACAGGGCAGTTCCATGAATCACGTCCTGGTCATTTCCATGGAGGACTGGATCTGTCCACCCAGGGTAAGTATTTCCCGGTAGCCGCAACGGAAGACAACGGAAAGGTTATCGATGTGAAACACAATAATGGGGCTGCCGGTAATATGGTTACGGTGGAATATAACCGACAGGATGGTACTAACATACGTGCCACCTATATGCATCTGAGCCAGATAGACGTGAAAAAGGGTGATATCGTGAATGCCGGTCAGCAGTTGGGTATGTCGGGAAATACAGGAAGAAGTACCGGTCCCCATCTGCATTTTGAGACCAGTGTCCAGAATCAGAATGGAACGTGGGAAAAGTTCGATCCGAAGAACTATCTGGCAGAGATTGAGGTAAGAGGTAATATCGCCACCTCATTGGACCGGAACGGCAAAGACTATCTTGCAGAAGCACGTAACAGTATGGCATTGAATAATCAGCCGTCACAGCAGACGAACCTGCTGCAAGACAGTAACATGTCACTTCTAGCTTCCATCACTAATTCCAACGACCCAACGAAATGGTTGAGCTATATGATGCAGCAGAATGGTGAAACACTGGGTGGTGGTCAGGATATCGTCTCCAGCCTGATTTCATCCCTATTCTCTGCTGCTCTCACTCTGGGCTTGAAGATGAGAAGCGAAGAACAAGCCGAAGCCGAAGAACTGGCTCTCAGCAAAGCACCAAAGGTGGAAGAGTCAGAAGAAAACGATATAGTGAAAATGAGCCGAAGCGACGTACAGAAAATACAGGCAAATGCCAGTATGATGTTCGATGCGGAAAGTCCAGAGCAGGGTCAGCAGCAGAGCCAGCGTCTTGCTTAAAAGAAAAATTAATCAATAATATTTTAAATGATAAAATTATGATCAAGTGTAATGTAACAACCTGTGGAGTGATTACCAGTTCCGCAGAAGAGAAAACAAGTAAGGAAGGTGAGAAGTTTATTTCCTTTTCCATGATGGTACCTTTCGGAGGTAAGGATGGTACAGTAAAGGAGCAGTATATTTCTGTTTCTGCACCAGGCAATGCCCAAAGTGCAGTCAACTATTCTGCCGGAAGAAGAGTAACCGTTTCCGGTGTGCTTTATATCAGAAAGCACGACAACAATACTTATTTGAATCTCCGTACAGACACCAACATCGAGATTAACGACTCCACCACGCCAGACCGCCTTGTGGGCAGTATGGAGTTTAGAGGCAAGATTTCTAAGAAAGGTATCAAGGATTTCAACAGCAAGAAGGGTAAGCCTATGCAGTCATTCTCAGCCTTTTCTTCTGATAAGAATGGCGAGAACTATGAGTTTATCTGGGTAAGTTTCATCAATCTCTCCCCTATCCATGAAGAGTATCTGGCAGCAGATAAATATGTAGAGGTACATGGCGATCTCCAGCTAGACGTGTTCAAGGGAGAGTTGCAACTGGAATGCAAGGTAAAGAGCGTAGCACCTTGGGAACTGAATAAGACGGCAGAAACAAATGCAGAGCAGCAACCATCTTAAATTCTCCCTACTCCGTGTATTTTATGTGTTTGCAGTATTGGCAGCAGGTGCTTTAGGCATCTTGCACCTGCTGCTCAGACGTAACAAGTAATCATCCAAAGAGAGATAGCATGAAACTTTCAGGCTATTTCTCTTTACTTATAAAAACTATGGAAAAGGAAAAACAAAATATGATAAGCCGTTTCCTGCAGGGATGGGGACAGCTTTTTGGTGGCATTAAAAATACGCCGCAACCCAAACCATTCCCTGGAGACCGCTTCTTCTACCCAGAGGAATTAGCATATCTTTCACAGACAAGCGAGCCTCTTTCCCAAATTGAAAAATGGGCGGTAGAAGCTGGCAGAAAGGCTTATAAAAAAAGCTTTGGCTCTACTGCAAGACCCGGTTTCAATCATGTACAATGGCAAGGCGGCATCATGAGCAGCTATGTCAAGGGGCTTCCGGTAGCAGACAATGAAACCGAACAGGTAGCTAAATTGAAGGAGTTGAAGGCACAGAATTATATCCTGCCGGACAATCAGTTGAATATTATCAGAAAGTATGAGGCAAGAGACATTCTTGGCAGATACTTCAAAACCAACAATGGAGATATCTACCATGTAGAAGGTTTAGATACTGGCGATAATAAAGAAGAGCCCACACTCTCATTGATAAAATATACCCCTACCGATATCTCCGGGAAGAAAGAGAGCATCGGCTTTGAAAAGTTCAAAAACGATATTCAGACTGTCTTTCATCCTTTATCCAGTAGAGAAGAAGCTGCTTTTAATGATAGGCTTGCGGATGCCCGGGAAGCTAAAATACAGTATGAGATGATCGGACGTACCGTCTTGGATTCTCCAATAGCTATCACTGAAGGAAAAATAGTTATTGAGCAGCAGAAGGCGTATGGTGTAGAGAATGGCATGTTTATACCAGAATCTTGGGGCATCATTCATGGTGGCACACAAATAGCATTGAAGGGACACTCTGACACAAATGAAGATAAAACCTTGGTTATTGACCATATGAATGCCTGCAACTATAAGGCATTACTGGATGTCATATATGATGGCGTTTATAGACAGCGTGACAGCAAACTGTCTGCAGCTCTGGTTGAAACATTGGGAAACAAACTTCCCAATGGAGAAGCCTTCTACAAGATGCCTCGCAGTATTGCCCTATTCCATACAGACAAGGGTGTTGACATTGACAGCATACTGGTGGATAAGCAAGGTGAATTGTTTGCCCTGTCAAGCAATCATCATGTAGAACTCAGTCAGAATGACCTTCAGAAGATGAAGAACAGCCTCGTTATCAATGGTATCATAGAGCAAAAGGAATTAGAGAAGGATCTTATTGTTCCCTTGATGAAAGATTATGTGGAATCCCTGACCATAGCAGATGACATCCATTCCGGTGATATTGATAAACTTCCTGTAAATACAAGAATCAAGAGCCTTTGCAGACAAGAATGGCAGTTAGAACAGGCGTATAATCAATATGCAAATCATCCGGCAGATGAAGACTTTGCCAACCAGTATAAGGCTGAATGGAATGCTGCTTCTCTCATCTATACTCTTGAACTGAAACGTTTGGTGGATGCCTATAGAATCAATCCCGGAAAGGTTGATTTGGAGAAGAAGGCACGCTTTGACCGTTTGCATAAGCTTCTTCATTTTACCCCAAAGCCATTAAGAATGGAACAGAATCATTCCTTTGACGCTAGTAACAAGGTAGCTAAGGAAGAACAACGTCCTGCTAATGGCGAACAGGTAAAAAGCAAGAAGGAAGTTGAAACACATATCCACCCTGCTGAGACTCCTGCTGCAGTTGCCGAAGAAAAGGTTAATATTGAAGACACAGAAGTTTCTGATTCAGAGGGATATGGTCGTTGGCATACTCCAGATATAAAGCAAAGAGAAGTCTATCTCCAATATGGTAAGCTGCTGGCAGAGAAACTGGCTTTGCAGCAAACCTACGGGAAGCTTCCTCTTACCAACAACAGAAGGAGTCTGCCAACCACCCTTGATAAAAAAGAGTATCAGGGAATCCATGCCTTTGTTCTTGCCCTCAACACGGAGAAGAACGGCTTCTTTATGCCGGTATATCTGACTGAAGAGGACTTGAAGAGTAAGAAGCTCCTTGTCAAAAAGGAGGCCAGCAGCTTTCCTCTCATCGAAAAGCGTGGAATCGTGAACGTCTATAATATAGAACAGACCAACTATTCCTTCCGCTATCCGCAGGAGTATGCTTCCTTGAAGAACGAACTCCTTTCCGAGGAACAGGAGAACAAGAAGGAAAACCGGCTCCCTCGTCTGTTGCAGCCTGATAGATGGAGTTCTGCTATTGTCCAGGACGGTAAGCCAAACCTGGCATCCTACAACAGCAAAGAGGATGTCATTCATATTGGCAGCCAGGACCAGTATGATAAGGAAGATGATTTCTATAGAGATTTGGCAGAAGGACTCATCCGCAGTACAAGACAGAAAGAAGCCCGAAATACCAAATACAATGCTTTGGTAAAGGAAGAGCTGATTTCCCTTGTAGGAGCCAATATGCTCGGACAGGAAAACCGTTTCAACGTTACCGTTCCACAGCAGAGTGCTATCTGGAAAAAGAGACTGCGCAATGACCCGGATTATGCAAGAGATGTTTTGGTCTCTGCAAGTATCTCACAGACATTGGTAGAATCACGCATATCAGGTATAAAACCACAGCTAGGTAATGATATCGATATGCGCTCAGCCACACCCATCAATATCGACTCCGATGGAAATGGAATAGTGGATAGCCAGGAAAATCTTGTTGCCGATCAGAAACAGGGCAGCAATGAAAACCAGGAACAGCAGGCTGAAGATTCCGTCAGCCACCATGTCAGGCATGGCAGACGATAAGTAAAAAGCTAAGGTGGGGACATACCTCACCTTAGCTTTCATAGCTTAAACCACAAAACTATTTACCTAGTGTTCAAAACGAGAAAACTGATTTTTTGCAATGAACCATCTTCCCAGACAACCCATTGCATTGTTTTAAAATGTATAATAGAACTTTTCAAAAACTAATACGATTAAACTGAGCTACAAAGTTATCCATATTTTCAGTAAAATAAGTCATGATTTCGATATATCTTTGAAATTAACATTTTCAAAACCTCAATAATTTTGTGAGGGGTGTGGAGAAAGTTCGGGAACAGACATAATTGGTTCGGAAAGAAGTTCGGAAAGAAGGACGGAAACAAAGGACTTGATAATAGATATTATAAAACAAGACCCACATATATAATAAGGTGTAAAATGTAAGGCATACTAGAAAGCGTTCCCTTACCTTCAAGAGATAAGGGAACTTGAAATAAACATATATTATAATAAAAAGAGGATTATTACCCCAAAATATCTATCGTGGCATTGGAAATCAGCGTTTCCATGTTCTGTAATGTTGGTGAAGCCAGCTTGAAAGATGTGCCACCGATGGACCCGCAAATGAAATCTATTGCCAACCACCATTTCTCAACAGTAGCGTCATCAGTTTCTGTTTCTTCGGCACAAAGATGCTTGTCATCAGAAGTTGGATTTTTGTATCTCCACAAAGCAATTTTTGCTGCAGTAGTATTGTCAGCAAGAAGAGAATTGGTCATTTCGACATCCTGCTTCCACTTTTCGTAAACTTCTATCGAGCTTTGAGAAATAGCAGGAGTTTCTTCTTCCATTTCATTCTCCTCTTCCATTTCCAACATCGCAACGCTATCATCTTCATCCAGGTATTTGGCGGCAGACTCTTCGCTGTCTTCCAGACCATTGTCTTGGAGATAACCGTTATAAGCATCCAACATTTCCTGAGAATGATGCTTAACATACTGCTGATCTGTTATCTGATGAGAGAAGAAGAGATCATTGATTTTTTCTTCTCCAATAAAACCGTTTAATTCCATATATCTATATGATTTGTTAGACATGCATACCTCTACCGGCTTTCACCTTCTGTAAGATAGCATCCTGTTCTATACACATTTCCTCGGTATATTCATCTTCCGGAACATAGGAAAGCATACCTTTGTCATCTCTCGTCCAACAGCCATATATACCAAAGTTGTATTTGTCAAACGCCAAAATACCATCACGCTCTTTCTGCCAAGCCTGGGCATCTCCCTTTACATTGAGAATACCAGTCTCCTCATTAAGGTCAATTCCAATAGAAAGCATCTGATTATCTTTCTCCAAGGTAACTACCTCTCCATTTTCAAGTTTCAGAATATGATCCTCGTCCATGCCCATATTGTTAGCAAGCAGCGACAGGTTATTGTCAACAAGATTACTCTTTACAGAAATAATAGAGTTGGTTGCACTGTCAAGCTGTACATAATTCCAGCTGTTGTTGGATGGAAGTATAACTTTGAGAACCTTACCCCTTTCCAATGCCTCTTTCTCTTCCCCAGTGAAGTATTCCAGATTACACTGGTTCTTAACTGGCAAGAACATCGGATGAACCTGTTCACCCTCTTTGAGCAAGCGGATGCGAGCGAAATCCTTGTGAATGACACCATCCCCATCAACTTGATTTATAGGAAGCAAAGGTGTACGCATGCCCCCCAGAAGCTTATTCATGATAGGCTCAGGAAGATCATCTATCATTTCCTGAGTAAGCCCGAACTTACTCAACTCCTCGTAAGGAATTTCATTTTCTTCAATTCTTTGTATATTCATATTGTTCAATATTTAAAATTTTTGGCAAAGATACAAAATCGCTAATTGCTGAACATTCAAAATTCAATATACCTTTGAAATTAACAATTTTAAAAGCCAGAAGCAATTTCCCAAATACCCTTTCCAAAACCACCGAAGGGTTTTGCAAACGTTAATTTCAAAGGTATATCGTGTTTAAATATAAGGTGTAGATGAAAAGCATTACTTTTGCATTTTGAATATAAGATACAAAAAGTAACAGACAATGATCAGATATGTAATACTATCATTATGCCTTCTATGCTTCATGTCCAAAAGTATGGCACAGGGAAAGAAAGAATCCAGGGAATACTGGATAGACAAGTATCTCAGCGTCAGTTTCCCTCTGCAAAATATCAAGGTTAATTCCTTCTATGGAAGCAGAGTCGATCCTTTCACTGGAAAATGCAAACAGCATAAAGGCTTGGATTTAAGAGCCCGGTACGAAGAAGTACTATCTATGTTTGATGGCAGTGTGAAGAGTACCGGCTATGACAAGGGTTCGGGAAAGTTTGTTATTCTACAGCATGGCGATTGGACTATCAGCTATTGCCATCTGTCAGAGATTTGGGTAACATCCCAACAAAAACTCCTGGCAGGAGATCCGGTTGGCATTAGCGGAACCACTGGAAGAAGTACCGGTCCCCACCTTCATATCAGTTGCAGGTTGAAAGGACAACTGGAAGACCCCTACAATCTGCTGCTGTATGTAAGAGAAACGAAAGCCAGGGCTATCAAAGCCCTCAGAGTAGAGGAAAACAACCTGTTTTCTCCTGCTGAGTTTATTGAGCACTATGCTGCAGCAGCAATGCAGCAACAGCGGAAGTATGGCATTCCATCTTCCGTTATTCTGGCTCAGATGGCTCTCGAAAGCAAATGGGGAAACAGCAACCTGGCACAAGTGGGATATAACTTCTTCGGTATCAAAGCCAACCAGAACTGGCTGAAAAGCGGTCTCCCCTATAGCACTCACGATGATGACCGCCCCAATGAGAAGTTCTGCAACTTCCTCTCACCGGAAGAAAGCATAGAATATCACTCTCGACTGCTGATGAGTGACAGATATGCAAGGTGCTGGAGATATAAGCCCACCGACTACCACAACTGGCTCTTGTCTATCAAGGCAGCCGGTTATGCTACACGCAAGGATTATGTAAAGGTGTGCGAGCGTATCATCCGGCAGCATAAACTGTATCTCTACGACCAGCAAGCACAAAGAATGTAAAAAAGAAAATAAAACAATAAAAGATAAAGAAATGAAGAAATTAACGTTTTTATTGGCAACCTTCCTCATGGCAAGCTATGCCAATGCACAAGTAGTTTTCGGAGAGAATGAAAAGGAGTATGTAAAAAGCACCTCATTCTCTAGTGGTAGACAGCCAAAGAAAGATGCAAAGCCCTATCTTTCGGGACAGGAGAAGTTCAAGCTTTCCGCCGTTGGAGACAACTGGTTTGGCAGTGTAAAGGCAGGAATGTCAACTTTCACCGGTGCTCCTGTAGGATGTACCGATTTCTTTGGTCATACACGCCCAACGATGCTTGTCAGTTTCGGAAAATGGCATTCACGTTTCTTTGGAACCCGGTTGGTTTATCAGGGTTTCACCTTCACCAATGCCGAGAACAATGCTATGAACTATCAGAACTATCATGGAGATCTGATGCTGAATCTCTCCAGTTTCGTGCGTAGCAGCTACAATCCTCTTCCAAGATGGGATTTCGCTCTCTATTTGGGAGCTGGTGCTATCAAGAACACCACCATCCATAACGCACCTTTTGCCGTCAGTCATGGTTTTCTTTGCAGCTACCGAGCAACCAAACGCCTCCATGTAACAGCCGAAGTGGGTGGAACCAGTACCTTTCAGAGGTTTGACGGCATAGGCAAGGACAAGCATTTTGGTGACAATATCCTTCATGCATCCCTGGGTCTAACCATTGGTATCGGCAAGCAGGGCTTTGACCGAAAGCCGGTTCTTGAAGTGTTGGGTGATGACGATAATCAAACCAGCCTTCTGTATGACGGCGGCAAATTCCCTAAAAATGATTTTGAAGGACTTAAGAGTTTGAAGGAAAGAATGAGCCAGGGAGACGATGGTTCCTTGGCATCTTCCGGTATTCAACTGGATGCCCCGATTCTGTTCTTCTTCAAGATCAATACCACCACCCTCATCGACAAGCAGCAGCTGGTGAACATCAAGGAGATTGCAAAAGCCGTAAATGAAAACGATCTTCGAATCAACATCTATGGAGCCGCCGACAGCAAGACCGGAACAGCGAAGCACAACCAGAAGCTCAGTGTTCGCAGAGCCAAGTATATTGCCAAGCTGCTGATGAAGGAAGGTGTTGACAAGAGTAAGATGCGTGGTTTCAGCAGGGGTGGTATCAATATCTACAAGCCATATACCGCAAACCGCCATACATGCGTCATCGTCTATAAGGAACAGCAGTAACATTCAAATCATATTATCATGACTATCATACGTAAAAATACCAATCCACGGGCAACCGATGTTGCTCCCCAGCTTCAAAGTGTATTGCATGCCAATGGTATGCAAGCCCATATCTCATTGACAGAGACAGGCACCTACCAGCTCGTAACCCTCTCACACAACTCTTCCCAACCTCGTTATTATGACCTGAGCGAGAAGCAGTTGGATGCCCTGGTCAACGGCGGCACGAATGCCTGGAACAAAAACGCATACAACACCTTTGTTTCCATTGTGAAAGACGATTATTATATTCCCGGTTCCTGGGTGGCAGCCAAAAATGCCAATTCGCCGGTCAATCATGGCTTGTGGGGACACACCATCATGGATGGAGAATATGGGTATCGAGACCCACGATTCCGTCCGTTTGCCGGTCCGGGATTTGGAAGATTTGACAATTCACCTCTTGGCATCCTCTTCGGTGGTGGCAGCAGATATCACATCAGAAGAGTTGAGGGGAGACCTTACTTTGCAAACAGCGCACCTGTTGTAGTAGAACGTCCTGATGGCAGACTGAAACCCGGTGAGCTGAAATCGGGCAGCTATGGCTTTTACGATAAGGGAAACCAGAAAAAGGATGCTCTCTCCAACCTTGAAGTGAATGTCAAGCCTAGGGTTCTGGAGCGACCAAAAGGCAAAGCCTTGCCTCTGAAGGACTATATCAATGGTTACAGTACCCTTCTAACCTTCAGCGGTGCAGGCTTTGCAGAAGTACTCTCATCCCATGGTATCGTGGTTGATAAAGAAAAGAAGACCCTCACCATCAAATCAGACGGCGTAAACAGAAACCTGGAATATGCCCTTACCGACGAAGAACTCAATACCATTTTGAATGATAAATTGAGATTTACAGATACCAGAGGCAAGAAAAAGCAGGTTTACAACAAGAATGCTCCTAACATCAGTGAGCGTCTGGATGTGATCAATAAGGTGATTGCAAATGACTTTGCCGACAAGATCACCATTGACCATCTTCAAAGCAAAGACTATATCAACATCAAGCTGAAGCCAGAGACAGAAGCAGCCCTGGGCTTGACGGAAGCAAAAGCCAACGAGTATAACAGGAATATCGATGTCCTGGAACTCAACATGCAGGATATGCGACAAGATTATAAGACCGGTTTTGTTGATAAGTGGAACACCATCGGAGTTGTGGATGGCAGAATGCTCCCGGAAAACATGGGTTTCTATCTGCCAATGAGTAAGGGGCGCAGAGTGACTGTTGGAGAGATTCAAGCCTACCCTACCAATGACGGTGAAAAGACTTTTTACCGTATGACAGCCGTTGTCAATAATCAGCTGATGAGCCGTGAAATCAGCAAGGATGACTACAACAGATTCCTCAATTACGATGATGAGCACCGTTTACAACTATTTGACAAGGTGTTCGATGAAGTCAAGATCAAGAGTGCATCCAATGGACAGCTTGAAGACAAAGTGTATTCCGGAGATATCGATTCGGCAAAAGGTGTCGTATCTCTGAAAGGTGACTATTGCCTGGTAAGCGGCAAATCATCCGCAGCCATCACCGCAGCTATGGCTTGGAAGGACGAGATATCCGGTGATTATCTGATCAACCTCAGAACCAACAAGGATGCCGGTATGTGGTCTTTCAAGATCAGCCAGGAGCAGTATAACAAGCTCCGGTATGCCACGGATGAAGAAAGAGCCAGTCTGCTCTCTACCCTTCTTCCTTTCGATGCCAAAAGCAATGAGAAGATGAAGGTGGTAGCAGCCAGCAGCATCTACCAGGGTGGTTACATGAGGGAGCAGAATGCTAATATCTCTCCGAAACTGGATAGATACAACCTCAATGATATCAGAGAGCAGACTAAGATCAATCTTCTTGGCGATGCCTACGTGAATGGAGAGTCCCTTGAAAATTTGAAAGCAAGCAAGGAATGGAAGCGAAGCGGCGAACATGGACGTGATACTCAGGTGGGAGATATCGTAGTGGAGAAACTGAAGGATGCCAAAGGACAGGATATAGAAGGCAAATACAAGATGACAGCTGTCATCGATGGCAATGTCTTCTCCCATGAAATTACGGAAAAGCAATATAACAAGTTCATGACCGTAAACAACCTCCAGCGAATGAAGCTCTTTGACAAGATCTTCCCTGAGGTAGAAATGAAGACGAAGCCGGAAAACCGCTTCAACCTTGGAGCAGCCCTTCTTGCTGCCGTAACAACAGGCGTGGGAATCATGGCAATCGCATCTGAGTCTCGTCCGCATCACCGTCCGGTGGTATTTGAAAGCGGACCGGTGTTTTCAAAACCTGGTGTTGTTTCTGCTGCTGAAGTTTCAGCATCCATTTACGAGTCTATGAACAATGGACCTGCACCATCAGAAGGTTATGGCTTAGGCAGATAACAGATTTCATTTCTAACAGAAAAGATATATGAACGATACAGTACATATCTTTAGAACAGTAACGTTACGTCCTCATTGGTTTCAGTATGTCATCAATGAGTTCGTAGCGTTGTGTTTCTTTCTTGGCAGCCTCTGGATATGGAAATTTTGCTATTTCCAATACCACGAGTTGGCAATATACGTTAGCATAGCTTTATTCCTCTATCTGCTGTTCAAACTGATAGACCTGGCAAGGATGGAATATGTGATAACTGGGGAACAGATTATCATCATGCATGGTGTTCTGTCCCACTCTACTGATTACGTCGAGTTGTACAGAGTTGTGGATTATCGGCAGCACAGAAGCCTTCCACAGCAGATTTTCGGACTGAAGACCGTAACCATCTTCTCTGGTGACCGGAATAATTCGAAGCTCGATATGATAGGTATTAAAGCCAATAACAATATTGTTGCCGACATAAGGATGAGAGTTGAATTTAATAAACGACACAAAAGTATCTATGAAATTACAAATAGAAATTAGGAGAACAATGATTCTCCTGTTGTTCTTTTCCACAATGATTTCCAGCTTCGGACAAAGCGTAACCCAATCCAATCCTCTGGAATATGCAGCTATCGGTGAGGGAGAATCACGAATAAATGAGATCATTGGCAAGCAGAATGAAATATTGGACACCTTAAGCGTGCTTCATGGGGGAATGGTTGTTGCAGAAACCAAGATGAAGAAATGGGAAGAGAAGTATAACAGCTACCTGAAAACAACCCAAGGGTATGCAGATGCCATCAAAGCTGGCTGTACCCTCTATATGCAAGGCATGCAGACGCTTACCGCCTTATGGGAAATCAATACAGCCTGTAAGATCAATCCGCAAGGTATCGCTGCTTCTGTCTCCATGAATACGCTTTATGCCGAAACAGCAGTAGAACTTGTTAAGACGTATCGCATTTTGAAGACGGTTGTAGCCAAAGGCGGTGAAGGTAACATGCTCAAAGGCTCGGAACGCACAAAGATTCTGTGGCAGCTGAATACTGAGTTGGAACAGCTTAACAGGAAGTTTCGAAGCCTGGCATTGAGTATCAGCCTGTATACCTTCGAAGACGTATGGAATAAAGCCATTGCCGGTAAGATACAAAAGAGCAACAAAGTACTGGCTAAGGAGGCTCTGAGCCGTCAAAAGCGAGCCATGAAAGTAGTTGCCAGGTTCTACAGGGAGAGACAGTCACATAAAACATGGGGGTGGTAAAGATGAAACATTTAAGAATAATAAGATATATCTTCCTACTGATGGCTTTATTCCTGGTTCCTGTATCATCAAGTGCCATTGGTGTTGCAGAAGACCTGGTAAGAGCAGGTATGTTCAAGACTTTCGCAACATCTGCCACAAAAGCCCTCAAAGCATCCGATGCCGTACTTACCGTGAATGCAGGAGAACACATGATGTCTAAGGAAGAAATCGATAAGGTGGTGAAATTCCAGACCCAGTTCAACAACTATCTCACCAACTTTGACAACATTCTTACCTATGCAGCAGAAATCTACGCTATCTATTATGAAGTGGATCAGACAGGTAGGAACCTCAGTGAACTGAAATCAGTGGCACTCTCCTCTCCTACCAACATCATAGCCGTAGCCCTTTTGAGGTCAAGGAACTACATTTATAAAGATGTCGTAGAAAATGGAGTACAGATAGCTTTGGATATTGAGAAACTTCTTCCTTTAAAGAAGGACAAAGAGAAAAATGCAAAGATGTCAGAGAAAGAACGCCTGGAATGCATCGGTAACGTCAGGAAGAGTTTAAGGGAAATGAACAGGAAGATCAGAAAGATGAATCTTCTTCTTCGCTATACAACACTGATGGACTGTTGGTATGACCTAAAGGGACAATACTACAGACCCAAGAGTATGCATGCCATCTGTAAGAGCTGCCAGCAAAGATGGGCAAATAATGCCTCAAAGTGGAAACGTAAATAATAATAGAAATGGAAGAATCAAAAGAGTTACAAGGATTATATACCATATTTAGAGCGACAATTTACATTTCATTGTTGCTTGAATTTTTCATGTATGCATTGGATCCAGCTTCCCTTGATTTCCTTGGGGGATTGATAACCAATATACACTCACGCTTGCAATTACTGTCAGTGTATCAGTTCCTGCCCTATAGCAAAATGGTTACGGTTATGCTGGTCATCATCACCTGTATCGGTACCAAAAACAAAAAGCAATTAGAGTTTGATGCCCAAAAAATGGTTTTCTGGCCAATAACTCTAGGCTTGCTTTTTGTGATACTGTCAGTATTCATCTATAATTGGGACTGGCACAGCAGGATATGGCTTTTCAAGGCAAATGTCTGGGTATATATGCTTTTCTCCCTCATAGGTGTAGTTGCCATACATGTTGCCTTGGATAACGTTGCGAAGTATTTCAGAAACGGACTTATGAAAGACCGTTTCAACTTAGAGAATGAGAGTTTTGAACAGCCGGAAGACCTGGTAGAAAATAAATTCTCTGTCAATATACCGATGCGTTATTATTATGGAGGCAAATTCCGACACGGCTGGATAAACATCATCAATCCATTCAGAGGTACGTGGGTTGTGGGAACCCCAGGCTCCGGTAAGACCTTTTCCGTGATAGAACCTTATATCAGACAACATAGTGCAAAAGGTTTTGCCATGGTAGTATATGACTATAAGTTCCCTACCCTGGCGACGAAGCTGTTCTATCATTACAAAACCAACCAGAAAAAGGGGCTTACCCCTAAAGGATGCAAGTTCAATATCATCAACTTCGTGAATGTAGAGTATTCAAGAAGAGTAAATCCTATACAGCAGAAATATATTGCCAACTTAGCAGCTGCCCAGGAAACAGCAGAGACACTTATTGAGTCTCTTCAGAAGGGCCAGAAAGGAAGTGGTGGTGGTAGTGACCAGTTCTTCCAGACTTCTGCAACCAACTTCCTTGCAGCCTGTATTTATTTCTTCGTCAACTATGGGAAGAAACCATACGATGAGAACGGAAACGAGTTGGAGGCAGAATATGCACCAGTTGCAGGAACACCACACCTAAGGTTAACAGGTAAGGTTTTTGCCAAAGGACACAAGGACGACAATAACTTTGTTGTAGAGCCAGCCTACTGGAAAGGGCAATATTCAGATATGCCGCATGTACTTTCCTTCCTGAATCATAGCTATGAGGAAATCTTCGAAGTACTGATTACTGATCCGGAAGTATCTCCTCTCCTGGGTCCTTTCAAGACTGCCTACGAAAATGGAGCGATGGAGCAGTTGGAAGGTATGATTGGTACACTCCGAGTACAAACCTCACGTCTGGCAACCAAAGAGGCTTATTGGGTATTCAGTGGAGATGATTTCGACCTGAAAGTATCTGATCCTAAAAATCCAAGCTATCTGCTCATTGCCAATGATCCGGAAATGGAAAGCATCATTGGTGCCTTGAATGCTTTGATTCTAAACCGACTTGTTACCAGAGTAAATAGTGGACAGGGAAAAAACGTACCGGTAAGTATCATAGTTGATGAGCTTCCAACATTATATTTCCATAAGATTGACCGTCTTATCGGTACAGCCCGTAGCAATAAGGTTGCTGTAACGTTAGGATTCCAGGAACTTCCACAGCTGGAAGCGGATTATGGAAAGGTTGGTATGCAGAAGATTATCACAACCGTAGGTAATGTAGTGAGTGGTTCTGCCAGGGCCAAGGAAACCCTTGAATGGTTATCGGGCGATATCTTCGGAAAGGTAGTCCAGATGAAAAAAGGTATCACTATCGACAGAGATAAAACCTCTATTAATCTCAATGAAAATCTCGACAGTCTGGTTCCTGCATCTAAGATTTCCGATATGGCATCAGGTTGGCTCTGTGGTCAGACAGCACGAGATTTCACGATTACAAAAACTGGCAGAAAAGATTCCATGGATATTCAGAAGGCAGAAGAGTTCAAGACAACGAAGTTCTTCTGTAAAACAAATTTTGATATGAATGAAATCAAGAAGGAAGAAGCTGCCTATGACAACAATCCACTGCCGAAGTTCTATAACTTCGGAACCTCTGATGCCAAGGAGCGAACCCTTTATAAGAATTTCAATCGTATTGACAAGGAAGTGAATGAAATGATTACTCGCATACAGAAAGAGTTCCCTAAGCAGATTAAAAAAGCAAGTAAAAAATAAAAGAGTGCTTCATGTGTTCCCAAATATCTATAGATATACAACTACATTCTTGCCAAAGCGTTGCTTATATATATAATAAGGTGTAAATAACCCAAAAGCAACATGAGTTACAAATAAAAAAATTAGTATTATGGCAACAGTAAAAATAAAATTCAGAGCATCCTCGGTGCCGGGAAAGGAAGGCACATTGTATTATCACCTCATTCACCAGCGCAACCTGCGCTGGATGAGTACCGACTATCATGTCTTTCCAGAAGAGTGGAACGACAAGAAGTCGGCTATCATTGTTTCTAACCGCAACAATCGACAGGCGCATCTACTGCTCATCCAGTCACAGATAGATTGGGAGGTGAAGCAGATGCAGCGTATCATCCATGATAAAGATGCAGAGGGTATTCCTTATACCATTGACGACATAGCTAAGGAGATACAGCAGCTGCCACCAAACAAGAGCGTCTTCACCTTCTTCCGCCAACAGATAGCCAAGAAGGAGCAGATGCAGTGCATTGGCACCAAGAGCAACTATACCAGTGCTGCCAACCGCTTCATGGAGTTTCGTAATCACGAAGACCTCACCTTCTCTCAGATGACCAGCGAGATGATGGAAATGTATCAGGCATGGCTGTTCAACAGAGGTATCGGACAAAACACCGTGTCCTTCTATCTGCGAACCCTGCGCACACTCTACAACAAGGCAGTGGAAACAGGCCATGCGCCAGCCAAGGATATCTTTGCTCACGTGCAGACCGCTAACGTGAGAACTGCCAAACGAGCCATCTCTGTAAAGGATATTCGCAAGATAGAAAACCTAGACTTGCCAATAGGTTCCTCCCTTGATAAGGCACGAGACCTGTTCCTGCTCAGTTTCTATCTCCGAGGCATGGCATTCGTGGATATGGCGTTTCTGAAGAAAACAGACTTAAAATGTGGCTTGGTGAACTACAACCGTCGCAAGACCCATCAAAATCTCAATATCGAGTGGATAAAGTCGATGCAAGCCATCATCGACAAGTACGCTGGACAAACGAAGGACTCCCCTTACCTGCTACCCATCTTGACAGGCAAGGAATCCTCTCCATACACGGCATACCGCAAGGTGGAGCACAACACCAACTACAACCTGAAGAAAATCGGTGAGATGGTAGGCTTGAAGATACCGCTCACCACCTACGTGGCTCGCCACACGTGGGCAAGCGTAGCCTTGCACATGAACATACCGATAGCCACCATCAGCCAGGGCATGGGACACAACTCCTATAAGACCACACAGATTTACTTGCAGTCATTAGACGTAGCAACCATCAATGAAGCCAACAAGAGGATTATAAGCAAAATCTTAAAAGAGTTGTAAATAAGTCGTTATATTTACCCCTCTCCCAAATGATAGGGTAAAATGTTTAGCAAATTTCGCCCTTTCTTATGGTAAGAGATACAACTTGGTGCAAAAGTACAAAAAATAGTTGAATTACGCGTCAGATTTTTTCCTTTTCTGTATGTCACTCCCCAGATTTAACACAATTGTTTAGCAAATCTGCCTCAGAAGAACTCTCCAAATGGCAGATTTGCGGTCATTTCGGCTGTTTTTGCTCTCTTACCATAAGAGTGTGCAACAAATGTAAGATAAAGATACATGTGCAGAGGCTGCATGCCAAGCACTCATATTACGATTAAGATTATGCACAACAAGAACAAATGGACTAGGCTTCCACAACCATCATGTATGGTTGCAGCTGAGGACATAAAGTAGAGCAGAATTTATGAAACCGGATGGTACGAGTTCTTTTTCTACAGCCGACGAGAAACTTGTTTCTCCAAAGGGCAACCACGTTACTGAGCCAGACGTAAAGACTGGTTCAGAGGTAAAGAAGTGTCGTCAATCGGACGGAACCACATGGTCGTATCTCTTTATGCATCATAGCAAAGTGAAGAGCATGGAGGCACAGCTGATTAAAGACGGCAGAACCTATTTTGTGCATAAAACCATACGGTATTTCAAGAAACAGGGCAAACATAGGGTGCAGCATCAGGAAGTGCCGACCGTCAGCGGCCTGGTCTTCTTCCAAGGTTTTCCAGAAGAAATACAAACCTATCTTGACAAGAAATTCCCACGTACTTATTTGTGCAAGAACTGCAGCACAGGCAGAGTGGCAGAAATCAAAGATTCACAGATGCAACCCTTCATGCGTATCGTAGAGACTTCACCTGAGCGTATCCGTTTCCTTCTCCACCCTTATCATTATTATGCTCGCAACCGCATTCTTCTCCGTATCACCACAGGTGAAATGGCAGGATTGGAAGGCTACATCATTCGTATTGACCGAGATCGCCGTCTGGTGATGGACATCGGTGGAATGAGTGTAGCAATCAGCGGTGTTCATGCCGAGCATTTTGAAGAAGTGGAACAAAGCAAAACCTCAATCACCCATGAGAATATCTTTTACCAGCGCAACCTGCAAGAGCGGCAAGTGCTGATAGACCGCTATTTCCATCCTGTGAAAGATGACAAGGAAGTGGCGTTGCAGGCAGAAAACATCGACTATTTGAGAAAATATGCCTTGGATGAAGTGGCACACAATCGCATTACCTTCAATGACACATGGAAAATCTATTCCTTCATCATTGAGGAGATTGGCTACTATTATTCACCATTCATAGAACAGTTCAAGGAACACCTCGACCCCATCATGCGTGAAGGAGGTAAGGTACTCCAAGAAATGGAACAGATTATCAAAAGTCCTCATATCAGTCCTAACGACAAGACCAGATATGAGAATGATTATCAAAGAATCTTTTCGCAATATGATTATCTGTTCTAAAGATTCATACATCATACCATGACCGATTTCGCAACTTTTGTAAACATTATCATCGACGAGCTTACAAAAGAAGGTAGAAAGCATACCGCTGAAACACGCAAGTATTCAGCCAATCGCCTATTGATGTTTATGGGCGACAATCCCACACCTATGGACAAATGGGACGATTTGTTTGTTCTGAACTACGAGACATGGTTGAAAACACAGGGGCTGTCGGCATCTACAACCGCTTTTTACCTGTCGCAATTGTGTGCATTCTATAAGCAAGCTGTAAAAAAAGGCGAAATACAAGGGCACGACATTTTTCGCCTGGTAAACAAGACTCCAGCGCCAAAACTTGCCACCCAACAGTTTCCCTCGATAGCCGAGTTGCGCTATTTGCAAACTCTTAATCTTAATAAGTCGCAGGATTTCGCACGAGACATGTTCCTGTTCTCACTTTATGCAAGAGGCATGAACTATGTGGATATGGCATATCTGAAGAAATCCAACGTTAAAGACGGAATGCTCACCTACATTTCCCATACATCAGACAACAATCCTGCAGTCACGATCAAATGGGACAAGGCAATGCAGCAGATAGCAGACAAATATACCTCCGACACAGAGTATATGTTCCCTATCATCACCAAGGAAGGGAATGCTGATAAAACAGAACAAATAAAACGAAGTCGCCATAATGTGGTGTACAACTTGCGTTCTATTGGCAAGCTATATAAATTCAGCGTGTCCCCCACCATCGCCATGACCAAGGACTTGTGGCGCAAGATTATGGATGAGGTGAGCGTGAGCGAGGTGATATAAATTAAGACATAGTATGAAAGAAATAAAAGAAACTATATATAATTCAGTAAAAAGAATACAGGAATCACCCCAGGACCATCTGATTGGAATACCAACTGGTTTTGAAAGACTTGATGAAGTTCTCGGTGGACTTGTAGAAGGTACTCTTGTCACGATAGGAGGACGTACTGGTATGGGCAAAACTGCTTTTGCCTTTAACTTGTTGAAGAATCTCTCTATTGAAAAGAATATTCCTTCTCTGTATATTTCATTAGAGAGCACAGAGCAGTTGTGTACTAATACGCTTATTGCATGTACGCTTAACATAAAGTATAGAACATTGCTTAGTGGTCAACTAATAGCAGAGGAATGGGAAGAATTGGATAAGGGATTATCTAGAATAGTAAACGCACCAGTTTGTCTGGATGCAAAATCGACTTACACTATAGATGACATTTGTAAAACAGTAGAAGAATCTGTACAAGGACATCAAGTAAAGGTCGTTTTCATCGACTATTTACAATTGATTTTTGCAAAAACTGGGTTCACAGAAAACAGATATCTGGAGTTGAACTATATAACGAGGAGATTAAAAGCCTTGGCAAAAGAGTTCAACATAACAATAGTGTTGCTATCTCAACTGAATAGAAATGCTGAGGACGAAAAGCGTTTTGAGCATCGACCAGTTTTGACAGATCTTAGAGATAGTGGAACTATTTGCGATGATAGTGATGTGGTTTGCTTTGTGCATAGACCTGAATATTATCATATCTACCAAGACGAAAAAGGTAATGACATGCATAATGTCGCATTGATAATTGTAGCAAAGAACAGATTAGGCTATACAGGAGATGCTGTATTGCACGTAGATATGGCTAGCAGAAGATTCTTTGAGGGTCCTCTAGATGATAATATGATGGATGGCTTAACAAGTGACTTAGACATTCCTATAATAGGGCAACCATTTTAGATAATTAATCTCCGAGCTTGGCAAGGGAGATTATCAAATTATAACAAAGATACGAAGCATGAAATATTTACGAGTTTTTACCAATCGCTTGCAATCAAGCAGGTTTGTAATATAAAATTATATTCAAAATGGAACAAATAAAGAATGTGATAAAGATTGATGGTGATAAGAATCATGTATCACAAGGTACAGGTATATCATCAAAAGCAGACATCAAAGGTAACAAAAATGAAGTTTATCAAGGGAAGAAATCTTCTGTCCTTCCCAAAAAGGTAAATGGATGGACAAAAACACAAATAATCTGTACTGTTATAACAGCAATTATTGGCTGTATCGGACTTCTCTTTACTTATATCAGATATAAAGAAGAAATAAACTCATGGGGTTCAAGTCTTTTTTGAGAAAACTTTTTAAAAGAGAGCAAACCATTGTTCGGCCAAGTAATAACCAAAGCAATAATTTTGCTTCGGTTATAGGCGATAATAATATTGTCGAGCAGAATGTAACAATAACAGATTCTTCTCTTTTAATAAAAATGAACAATTTCGTAGACTCATTCAAAACGAATGGTATAGCCTATGTTACTTTCCCAATGTTTGATGAAATAAAGCATCAGATATTGGAAGAGCCATATCAACTCATTCAATTCTTGGGTTTGTCTGGTCTTGGCAAAAGCCGAATGATGTTCGAAATTTTCAAAAAAGAAGATAATGCCCACAATTATTACTGTAGTAATGCATCTGATGAAAGACTGCTTAATGACCTTTCTATATTTCTGCGAAAAAGGAAAGATGAAGTGGGAATCATAGTACTTGATGATTGTAATGCTGATGCTTTTAGTAGAATTAGCAAGTTACGTTCTGAAATAGATACATCTTATAAGATTATTGGAATTTATAATGATACAGAAGGACTTGTTCAACAGTATGGAGTGAACCACTTGATTTTGCATCGCAGAGACTTGATAGAGTCTGTTAATCAATATATAGAAGAACAAATTGGTTTGATGGGTAGCCAAGCAGAAAGTGTTGTTGAGCAGATACAAAATCTTTCTGATGGTTTCCCTGTTGTTGCAATTAAGGCGATTCAATCCTATAGAGAGAAAGGTGTTACAAGCTTGATGAATGAAGATGAGCTGTGGAAAAGAATGTGTGGTTATCAAAATATAGATAATGATGCTCGTATAGCCTTGCAATCATTATCGTTATTTGAACCTCTAGGATATGAACAGGAGTTTACGAATGATTATGAGTTGGTTAAGTATAACAAGTCTATAACACCATTAGAGAATTATAGCAATCAGAGAATAGATGACATCTTTGAGAATTTGGTAAATACATACATTCAAAAAGAACTGATAGAAAAAAACTCTTGTTGGTTATTGGTACGTCCTTTACCTCTCGCAGTATGGCTTGTAGGTCAATGGTTCCGAAGTTGCGGACAAGGTAGGCTGGTACAGCTTCTCAACGATTTGGATGCCATTCAGAATATAGGTCAAGCAAATAGAATGAAGCGAGCTTTGTGTAAGCGTATTAAAAATATGCAAGATAATGAAAAAGCAAAATTTCTTTTTGAAAGACTGATGGCAAAAGGAGCCCCTTTCCACTATGAGGAAGTAGTATGTTCAGACTTTGGTTCACGGCTCTTCCTCGCTATATCAACAGTGAACCCAGTCGCTGTGATGAATTGTCTCTTTGATGTCATTATGCCTCAGTCTATAGATTGGGCTAAAAATATAATCAAAGGTGATGTGCGTCGCAATTATATCTGGTGTTTGGAAAAATTGAGTATGCCAGAGACTACTTTCCGTAAGGCAACCCTTTTATTGGCGAAGTTTTCCTTGGCAGAAAATGAATCGTGGGCAAATAATGCAACAGGACAATTGCTCCAACTTTTTCATGTGGCTTTAGCAGGAACTGAAACTACATTACGCCAACGTTTGGATGTGATAGAAGAGTTGCTAAAGTTGGAAGATGAATATACCCCTATCATTTTAAAGGTTATAGATAGTGCATTTTCTTATTCTCATTTTTCTCGCAACGCTGGATATGAGCATATAGATGGAAAAATTTACAAGGATTTTGAGCCTACGGGTGTTGATATATATGAGTACTGGGAAGGATGTATTAAAATAATAAATCGGCTTTTGCAATCTAAACCAGATATAGTCAATCAAATTGCGGACATTATTGTGAGTCATGTATATGATCTTAGTTTGCGGTCAGGTTGCTATGACTTGTTGGAAAAGCTTATAAATATAGTAGTTAAAGTTCGTGGCAATGAATGGCCAGAGATGCACAAACAACTATTGAAATTGAGGAAGTATAATCAAGACAGACTTTCTACAGAAAGAAAGGCTAAAATAGATGGGTGGTTGAGACAATTTAGTGCAAAGGACTTTTTGTTAGCTTTAGAAGAGACTCATGCTGCGTTTTATGCAGAAAATAAGGAACATTCCTTTGAAGATAAAATGACACATGCTGTTGAATATTTTACGCCTATTGCAAAACGCTTTCAAGATGAGAGATTATACTCAGACTCAGAACTTGTATTGAGATTGTTGGATAATCAAACTAATGAAATTGCATTTATTCGTGCTACATCAAATGTCTTGACAAAACAACAGGTTAAGGAGTTCTTTGGTGTTATAGTCAAGATTATAGCAACGAAAGACCCTGATTATCAAAGTAGTTTTCTCAACATCCTTTATTTCTCTTTGCCAGATAGTGAAGCTAAAGAGAGTTTCTTGCAATCTATATATCGCTTAAAGAAATTTCAGCAGTATATAGTATTAAAGGCAAACACAGAGACCCAAGATTTGAGTGTTTTGAAAGAGGTTGTTGGCTTGATTCAAAAAGAGCAACTCTCCCCTAAAAAGACCCTGCGCCAATATCTCTATCGTGTTGCTATAGACACGGTGGAAAGAATGTTTGAAATCTGCGATTATATTCGTATGAATGTGGCTGACTGCGATGACATATTGTTGGATTATATTATAGCCCATGAGTATTCGTCTATTATTTTAGAGGAACCAATGGAAACATTGACCAAAGAGTTGCTATTGGCTTACGATTGCAAGAAGTCAACGGTAGATGCTTATAGTGTCAAAAGTGTAGTTAAAAACATCTTGGAATCTGGTGACGAAATGGCTTTTGCAGTAGCATATAACCAAAAACTACTTAGAGTAATTCATGATTATGAGAGTTTTCGTGTTAATGATCAATTATACTTTACTTTGTTACCGAAGTATCAAAAGTATATATTACTTGATGTATTAAAAGAAATGTCCAATAAACAATCTGATTTTTGGTATTTTGGAGGTAAGGATCTTGGTAGTGGCGATGGCTTTGGAGCCGGACCATTGTTCCAGTGCAATATAGATACTATCAAGGATGTTTGCCTACAGGAATCACAAGGTTGCTTGCCTTATAGGCTTGCCTATTTAGCTCCTGTATTTGATTATTCAGACAAAGATGAGCCTTCATTTAGCAAGTTCTTCTATTGGTTATTGGAGCATTTTGAAAACTTTAAAGAGCAAGAGAATATTTTATCTGAATTCAGTAGTAATATGGGGTCTTACTCATGGGTAGGCTCCATAATACCTCTATTAGAAAAAAAGATAACATGCTTAAAAAAGTTGGAGCATAATACGAATCCACTTGTAAAAAAATGGGTTGATGAAAGTATATTGTCGCTTTCTGAACAGCTTCGTATGGAGCAGAATGCCGAAAGCTACAGAAAATTATGTTGATGAAATATGGAAGAATTAAAAAGATTGTCTAATGAACTAAAACTGTTCTTGACAAAATATGATAAGCGAATTATCCTTGGACATTTTACTCAACTGATTGAAACCTCTTCATTGGGATTTGCTCAAGATGAAGTACGCATGTTATCGTCTCCAATGAGACAATTATATTATCTAGCAGGTCTGTTGGTAACTACAACGAAGAGTGGCGAGGAAGTGAATTATACTAAAGAAGATTGGACATATATTGTAGATCACTTAAATGCCATTGAAACGGAGTATTTTAAAATATTCCTACCAAAAGAAGAAACAGAGATTACAAATAAATGGAAGAAAAAACGAGAAGTGGCAATGCCGTCTTTTCTGTCATATTTTAATCAGGGACCTCTGAATTTTGAAGAACAGTCTATTAGCTGGATTTCAGATTTATATCAAAAATTAGATGCTATAATCGAAACTGAAATTGGGCTAAAGACTATTGATTTTCTTCATTTCTATGATAATTTAGATAGATGGTGTGAAGATAACTTAAATAGTTTCCCAAATCTTGAAATATCTCAAATTCGCTCTAATTGGCAAGAATATACAACCTTACAACTTGATGTGGTAGATGAGGCTCCAGAAGAGATAAAAACATTGGGTAAAAGTCATTTACCCATGTATGCTTTTGTCGCAGATTATGGTATGAAGAATCGATTCAAAGCATCAGACTTAGAGGATAAAGATTTGCCTTTGGCCAAGGTGGAGCAAATTTTGTCTGTGCTTTCTTTTAAGGTGGTAGATTCTGATTTCCTCTATTATACATCAACAGATAATCCGCTGTATCGTTCACCAATATTGAATCTCGGAGATGGTCTTTATCAAGTTTTCGAAATAAAGCAAGTCTTACATGCGATTGATGCTTTTTTGGAAGACTTATGTAGCAAGATAGAGAAAAACCAAACCAAATATGTGAAGGAAAAAGGAAAATTGCTGGAAAATAATATAGTCAGCTTATTCAAGTCAGTCTTTGGTAAGTACATAAAATGCTATACTAGTTATTATGTAGATAACTGTGAGCAAGATATTTTAATTTTGTGGAAAGATAAGGCTTTCATAATAGAATCTAAGGCTTACAAAATAAATGAGCCGTTTAGAGATCCAGACCGAGCATATACACGAATTCTTCAAGATTTCAATCGTAGTATAGGTTATGCTTATAAGCAAACATGTCGAGTTGCAGAAAAGTTTTATCAGCAGATTCCTTTGGTTATTGAGGATGAACATAAAAACATAATTGACACAATAGACACAACCAAGTACAAAGATGGAGATTTTTCTATTATTGTAACTCAAAAGTCTTTTGGTCAAATACAAGCAGATTTACATTCTTTGTTGGAGTTGCAAGAAGGAGGATGTTATCCTTGGGCCATTAAATATGATGATTTAGATGTCTTCCTACGGACTCTTAAGGCTATGAACAAAAAGCCTCAGTTCTTCATAGATTTTCTAATCGATAGAGAATATTTACATGGACATGTATTATGCTCTGATGAACTTCAAATTTGTGGAGGATACCTTACAGGTGATATAACTTCTGATATTTGTCAAGGAGATAATCTTGTTGCTTGTAGTCCTGATTTGGCTTCTATTTTTGACGAACAGTATCGAAAAGGTCTTGGATTCAAAAATGAAAGACATTGGGTAGAGAAACATGATGGTAGAACTCTTTTTATTTAAAGCATGCGTCTCAAACGTCAGATAATAATAAACTAATAGTGAAGGAATCATGAAAGGAATCGTATTGGCAGGTGGAAGCGGTACTCGCTTATATCCTATCACCAAGGGTATCAGCAAGCAGCTGATACCAATCTTTGACAAGCCGATGATATATTATCCTATCTCGGTTTTGATGTTGGCAGGTATCCGTGAGATACTCATTATATCAACCCCTTTCGACTTGCCAGGCTTCAAACGCCTCTTAGGCGATGGTAGCCAGTTAGGTGTGAAGTTCGAGTATGCAGAGCAGCCATCACCAGATGGCTTAGCCCAAGCCTTCATTATCGGTGAGAAATTCATTGGTAATGATTCTGCTTGCCTTGTATTAGGCGATAATATCTTCTATGGTGCAGGATTAAATCAGATGCTGCATCAAGCAGTAGTAGATGCAGAGCAGAATAACAAGGCTACCGTTTTTGGCTATCGTGTAAGTGATCCGGAACGATATGGTGTAGCCGAGTTTGATGAGCAAGGCAATTGCTTAAGCATTGAAGAGAAGCCTGAGCATCCTAAGAGTAACTATGCAGTGGTGGGCTTGTACTTCTATCCTAACAAGGTGGTGGAAGTAGCCAAACATATTAAGCCATCCGCTCGTGGTGAGTTGGAAATCACCACCGTTAATCAGGAGTTCCTGAAGGATAAGGATCTGAAGGTTCAGACCATGGCAAGAGGATTTGCCTGGCTCGATACCGGAACCCATGATTCTCTTTCTGAAGCATCCACATTTATTGAGGTTCTGGAGAAGCGCCAGGGCTTGAAGGTGGCTTGTCTTGAAGGTATTGCATACCGTCAAGGTTGGATTACCGCAGAACAGTTGAGAGAGAATGCTCAGCCAATGTTGAAGAATGACTATGGCAAGTATCTCCTTTCAATACTTGAAGAGAAAGATCAAACATTAAAAAAGAATTTAGAATATTAGAAACAATGAATATAATTAAAACAGATATTGAAGGCGTTCTCATGATAGAACCTAACCTCTTCCGTGATGATAGAGGCTACTTTTTGGAGAGTTTTAATGAGCGAGAGTTCAATGACAAGATTTCTCCAATACTAGGGCATAAGATAAACTTCTGTCAAGATAATGAAAGTATGAGTTTTTATGGAGTGCTACGAGGCTTGCACTTTCAGCGTCCACCGTACTCTCAAAGTAAGCTGGTTCGTTGCGTAAAAGGAAGAGTACTTGATGTGGTTGTTGATATTCGCAAAGGTTCACCTACTTATGGCAAGTATGTTTCTGCAGAATTAACAGAAGATAATCATTTGCAGTTCTTTATTCCAAGAGGTTTTGCACATGGCTTCGCTGTGTTAAGTGAAACTGCCGTTTTTCAATATAAGTGTGATGAATTCTATCATCCGGAAGCAGATGGTGGTATCTCTATCCTCGATGACACCCTCGGTATCGATTGGAAGATTCCTGCAGAGTATGTTAATCTCTCAGAGAAAGATATGAAGCATCCGTTGTTAAAAGACTTCGATAGCCCATTTGATATTCATGTTGATTTATACTGCTAGTTATTACAGAGATGGCAATTGATTTTGAATATTTACCTTTTGCATATACTGATGCAGAAATAGCTTATTTGAATGAGGAATATCGTCGAATGTATCCCGGAAGTTTTAGTTAAAGGTTTATAGACAATAGCCTACTGTCTGGGGTTAATTCGGTTTAGGTTGTCTAAGTGATTGAAAATTAATTTAAATTTTGGTTAGATTTTTACAGGTGGACCTCAAATGGCTCTGATTTACTGTGAAGCAAACAAAAACATCTTTTGGGGCAGAGCTTCATCATGGAGAAGGATGCGTTTATATTCAAGTTTATTTGACCGCTTCTATTTAAGCAAGATGATATCCATACCATATTCAAAGTAACTAAAGAATTAAGTATTAATAGTCCGGAGACTCAATATATAGAGGGATACCTCCACAGGGATTTTATCCAGACACTAGTGAAAAGAAAAAATAAATGTCAAATCAAACATCAGAAAATAATAAAAGAATTGCTAAAAATACATTGTTTTTGTATTTTAGAATGATGTTTACAATGGGTGTTTCATTGTATACGTCACGTGTGGTTTTGAATAATCTTGGCGTACAAGATTATGGTATATATAATGTTGTAGGTGGAGTTATTGCCATGTTTTCTTTTCTTAATGGCTCGATGTCTTCTGCTACACAACGTTTTATAACTTATGCTATAGGAAAAGGAGACCAGCAGCAATTGGAAAAGGTTTTTTCTACATCTTTGCAAATTCATGCGTTGATATCCTTAGTTGTAGTAATTTTAGGTGAAACTATAGGCTTATGGTTCTTATATGAAAAGTTGGTTATTCCTGATGATAGAATGACTGCTGCAGTGTGGGTTTATCAATGCTCAATATTGGCAGCTATAGTTAGTATAATGTCTGTTCCTTATAATGCCTCAATAGTAGCACATGAGAAGATGTCTGCTTTCGCATATATTTCTATATTGGAAGTCTCATTAAAACTATTCATTGTGTTAATGTTGGTGTTATCACCTTGGGACAAATTAATTACTTATGCTGTCTTCTATTTCCTAATTCAGCTTTTAATTCGTTGCATATATGCAAGATATTGTAGCAAAAACTTTCCTGAATCAAAATATCATCATGTTTTTCATTATCCGTTATTAAAAGAGATGGGTAGTTTTGCAGGATGGAGTTTTTGGGGAAACCTTGCTGCAATACTTTATACAGACGGACTAAATATGATGTTAAATATGTTTTTTGGTCCATTGGTAAATGCAGCTAGAGGAATAGCTGTTCAGGTCCAAGGTGCTGTCTTGCAATTTGTTAGTAATTTCCAGATGGCTCTTAATCCGCAGATTACAAAGAATTTTGCAGTAGGTAACTTAAAACAAATGCATATGCTTATGTTTTGTTCAGCAAGATTTTCCTATTATTTGCTCTTCATGTTAACTTTACCTATAATGCTTGAAACCGAATGGATTTTAACATTATGGTTGAAGACAGTACCTCACGAGGCAATCATCTTTACGCAACTAATGATATGTATTACTCTTATTTATACTACAGCAAATCCTTGTATTATTGCAAATCAAGCAACAGGAAAAGTGAAAAAATATCAAGCTGTTTGCGGTGGTATATTATTATTGATACTTCCTTTATCATATATTGTGTTAAAACTAGGTGCTCCTGCCTATTCTGTATTTGTAGTGCAATTTGTAATTGAGTTATTTGCTCAGTTGGCAAGAATGATCATGCTGAGAAAGTTAATAGATTTATCTGTTATTCAATACTTCACCAACATATATTTACCAATATTAGGTGTGACATTAATTTCAGTTATAATTCCGGTTTTTGTTCATATTAATATTGAAAATGCATTTTTGCGTTTTCTTATGGTTTGTATAACAACAGTATTTTCTGTGTGTGCCGTTGCGTATTGTATTGGGTTGTCAAAATCCGAAAAAAACTTTGTTCGTGAAAAGGTCAAACTTAAATTATGTAAACATGAGAGTTAGTTTATTATTGTTTTTTTTAATATGCTCTATGCACATTAGTGCTTCGAGAGTAATGGTGCTGGCATTAAAAGATAGTTCTTTTGTCTATTTGGAATTTGCTGATGAACCTGTTATTATTCCTGCATCTGACCATTTGACTATAAAATCAAATAAAGCGGTTTTTGAATACTCTGCTTCTAGCGTAAAGAAGGTTTATTTTCTGAAGGATTCTTCTGATATTCCTGCAAGTATTAAAGTTGTAGAAAATAAAGTCAAACAATATAAAGAAAAATATTTTTTGCTAGATGGTAAAAGTGTGTCTTGTCCAGGTCACCATAATATATATATTCATATTGGAACAGATGGTAAAATAAGAAAAATTTTAAAGTCAAAATGATGAAATGTTTTTTATTGATATTTTTGGGAGTTTTTACTTCTTTTAATTTGTGCGCACAGTCTGAAAAGAAACGTTTAGTTCTTCATTCTGCTGGGGATTCGCTATGCTTAAATTTAGATGTTATAGATAGTATTACATTTGATGGTAAAAGCAAATTTAGTGATTTGGGCAATCTTAATTGGGGTGACAAGTGTTATAACGACTCATATTTCGAAGATTTTTCCTATAATCTGTTATCTACTTATTCTGGAGCTGATAATAATATAAGTTATAATAGCTTATTAGTAGATGGCAATACTGTTTATGCAGTAGGTTATTTTGGTTTACGCAAGATAGACTATTCTGATGAAAAGAGACCTTCCTTGATGAAGGAATTAATGCCATATTCCAAATTGGAATGTAGAGCCCTTGCTCTTAAACAGAATAATCTTTATGTCGGACATCGTGTGTCATGGCAAAATTATACGAAAGATTTTAATAGTTTAACTCTTGATTTTGAGTCAGTGAATTCAAGTAAAATTGAAACTAAAATCTCCAACAATAATATTGTTAATTCATTTTTTAAGAAGTTTTCGACATCAAGAGATCTCAGTAACGTAGCCTCAGTATGTTTGTTTAAAGCATATCATAGACCCAACGGTAAATATGGTAACTCGATAGTATTAACTTTTAATGATGGGCAGGAGGATTTGTTTATCTTGGGGGAAAACTACGATACTCGAGAAATGGCCCTAAATTCATTATTAAAAGTCTATACTAATAGTAAAGGTGATTGTTGGGAGGTTAATTGGGATGCAATACCAGAAGGAAACAATATTTATTCTAATGTTACTTTTAATAATATTTATGGTACAGAATCAAATAATAAATTATTCCCTAGAATAGTTTGTAGTGATAGTCAAGCTCCAGGTAAAGGTAATCATTGTGGTATATTTCGCACTGATGCAACATGCGATAGTCTCATTCTCAGTTATGATCTTTTAAAAAAGGAAAATCATTTGGAGTGTTCCTTTTGGATTCGAATTGATAAGAGCTTCGAAAAGGTGATAATGCCGCTGTTTGGTCATAATGATCATTCTGTCTATGATTTATTATTAGAAAGTAATAAAAATAATTATTCTTTATCCATAAATCATACTGCGGATTTTAAAAGTCTTATATATGGTGAGTGGTATAATATAAAAGCTACGTACATTAATGGTGTAAAGACATTATATTATAGAACTAAAGAATGTGCAGAATGGCAGCTTGTTGGACAGAGTGTTGATAATACATCACTAAGTATTAATAAACTCCGTTTTGGACTTAAGACCTATGAGAATCCTGTAGAAGTATTACTCGATAATTATTATTATACGAATTCTGATATAGATGCAACTGCTTATAGTAAAGGAAGATTGGATATAGTTGATAAGGAATCTTTGAACGTTAAAAAGTCACTGAATCTTGAGTATCCTATTACTGATCTGGCTGTTTCTAATGATAAACTCATAGTGTCATGCCTTGATGCAATTAATATTTATAATATTGAGGATGGGGCCAATCCTACATTGATTTATACTTATAGACCAAAAACGTTTAGAGATATTCAAGGCATTACAATTTATGAAAATAATGGTAAACAATTTGCATTAATAAGTAAATATACGTATGGGTTTATTATTTTAGATATAACAAGTAGAGATGTTACTATTGTTAAAGATGAGGAATTTGATGATTTGGAAGTGAATGGGATTCATCATGGAATTACTTTCTTTAATTCGGTAGTGGATTATCCTTATGTTTATCTGACATATTCTCCGCATCCTTATTACTATAGAAAAATGCATGATCAATGTGGTGTGATTTCTGTAGATATTTCTGATTTAGATAATATTAGTTATAAGGTTTATCTTTTGCCGTCAAGCGTAATTACTGAAAATGGTGCTGGAGATCCAGCCCCAACACAAATTTCGCGCTTTGGTAAAACTCTTTATATAAATAATAGAGAGAAAGGCGTTTGTGTGTATAATATATTAGAAAATGGAATACTATCATATAGTGGCAATTTAAAAGTTGATGATAAATGTAGTATAAATGCCATTAAGATAACAAAGGATGGGCGTATGTTTGTAGCTGATGATGGTACTTCAACTAGCAAATGTCAAATTTATAATTTCAGTATACAGAAAAATAAATAAAAAATGAACATCGGATTATTAACATTGCCTTTGCATGTAAATTATGGTGGAATATTACAGGCTTATGCATTGAAAACTATTTTAGAAAGATTTGGGTTTAGAGTCTTTTTGATTACTCATAAAGAGAGTCCTACTTTTAAGTCCTTATTAAAGGAAGTTGGAGTATGTATCTATAATTTAGTCGGGTTATTGTCCCATAGATATACTCAAAGAATTATTTTGAGAAAAGAAAATGAAGATTTTAATATCTTTTGTAATAAACATTTTAAAGATACAATTTCAGACGAAGCTATTTCAAAGCGTAAAATTCAGTTTGAAGCTATTGTTGTTGGAAGTGATCAGGTTTGGCGTTCTTGGGATTCAACAGCATTAGGTTATTATTATCTTGATTTTGCAATTCATTTGAATATTAAAAGAATAGCTTATGCAGTTTCTTTCGGAACTAATAAATGGACTGTTAGTAAAGAAATAGCAGGTAAAATATCGTCTCTGGTTAAGAGATTTGATAGAGTTTCGGTAAGAGAACACGATGGAATCTCTTTATGCAAGAATAACTTTGGAGTTCAAGCATCTCATGTTTTAGACCCGACATTATTATTATTTAAAAATGATTATCTAAAGCTTCTTGATAATTCTCTTTTTAATAATAAGCAAATGTCTACATACATTTTAGATAAAGATGATTTCAAAAAATCAGTAATAAAAGTCATTGAACGTGAATCGGGCAAAATGTTTTATTCTTTATATGATGAGCCTGATAAAACTAATGATATCAGAAAAGTACAGAAACGTACTTCAATTGAAACTTGGTTGACAAGATTTATGACTTCACAGTTCTTAATTACAGACTCTTTTCATGGGACTGCATTTGCGATTAATTTCAATATACCATTTATTGTTTTAGCAAATGCAGAAAGAGGTAACTCAAGATTACAATCTTTATTGGATATCTTTGAACTGCAAGAAAGACTTGTAGTAGATATTAAGGATGCTGTTTCTGTTTTCGAAAAGCCAATATCTTGGGAACGTGTAAATTCGATTAGAGATGAACAAGTGAAGAGTTCTCTTGGTTTTATAAAAGATAGTTTAAGTTTGCATTAGCGCTATGGATAGTTCACATATCATATATTTCGTTCTTTCTTTGTTAGTAATGTATGTTGCTTATAAAAATGGCAAAAGACTATCGAGTTTGAATAATGTCAAAATATTGAGCTTCTCTCCAGTTATTATTGCATATACTTTATTTGCAGGTCTTCGCTGGGGTAGAGGAGTTGATTATAATATATATTATTATGTATATCAAGAAATAGGAAAAGGGTATAATGAGGGTTGGGAACCATTTTTTTATGCTATAGCAAGAGGCCTTTCTATTGTTGGTTTTCCCTGGCAAATTATGGTTCTTCTCATGTCATTTCTTCTGATATTATCATTTAGTTTATATTTAAAGCAATTTAATAAACAACTATATGTAATATTACCATTACTTGTTTTAAATTTGATTGATGCAGAAAACTTACAACGTTGGTATTTGGCTTTTTCATTTTTCTTGATTTGCGCTTATTCATGGCAAAATAAATTTCATAATCATAAAGTTATAGCTTTGTTATTTCTAATAGCTTCTATTCTTACACATTATGGTTTTGTTATGCCTATAATGATTTTTATTGGACTTTGGATCGCAAACAGAAAATTTAATATTAATCCACATATTATTTGCTGCATATATTTAGCTTGTTTATTTTTATTCAAAACCGATATGATGTTATATTTCGAGCAATATATTAACATGTTTAATATAGGTGGTAGATTCTCTATGTATCAAGCTAATGCTAGTGGTTGGTTAACGGGTGAAGTTAATGCAGGTGATAATCCTTCTAATATAGCTTCTTTAAGTAAGATTATACCAAATATTTTGCTTATATATTTAGGGGCATATTGGATGAAAACCGAGAAAGACTTTAAATACAAGTATATTTATGTAATAGCTGTATTCAGCATAGTATTTTCTCCTATAGCTTCACAAATAGAATTGTTGTACAGAGTAAATTCTGTTCTTACCATTTTTAAAGTAATCATGATAGCAAATCTTTACGATTCTTATCGAAAGAGGAAGTTTAAAAATTCTATTATTTCTGCATTAATATTAGTTGTATTTGTCTTGAAGTTATATACAATGGTTTCATACCCATTGACATGTGATAAAATAGATACATATTTTATTTGGGATTCTCAAGGTAAACCTACGTTGCAACGAAATATATAACTTAGTTGTTCTTTTCTTAATATAGAACATTTTTAGTTTAAACCTTTAAAATTTATTTATATGATGTGTCAATATATTTATGCCATGTTGAAATTCTTGCGTAAAATATACGTTAGGTTGTTTTATAAGTCAAATAGAATTTCTTTTTCAGAACAAGATTTAAATAGAAGTCAACAAATTATGTTCAATTTGCTTTCTTCTGGAAAGCCATGTATGATAGCTAGATTTGGTTCGATAGAGTTGGATAATGTTGTGAATTTTATAGGTAGGACAATTAAAAAAAGAAATTTGCTTTCTTTTATTTTGAATAGACAGCCTGCCTGGTGGTTAGAGCTCGATCGTATTGATGCTCTAAGTACAAATGCTGGATTTTTCCCTAAACGACAAGTTGATTTGGTTGATAGGTTTTGTAAAATGACTATAGATTCTGCTTCTGATTTAGATGTTCTTGGATCGTGGCAAGATAATGAAAAGTATCTAAAAGAGCGATTACAATCTTGTCAATTGGTGGAACTTGCAAATTTAGAGCCATTTTTTGCAGAGAGACCTTGGACTAGATATCTTGAAGGGAAAAAAGTCCTTGTGGTTCACCCATTTGCAGAAACAATTAAGAAACAGTATGACAAACGAGAATTACTCTTTAAAAACAATTTAGTCTTGCCGAAATTTTCTGAATTACATGTGGTCAAGGCTGTTCAAAGTATGGGAGGGCAATGCTCTCAATTTAATACATGGTTTGACGCTCTTGACTATATGAAGTCTGAAATAGATAAATGTGATTATGATGTATGTCTCATAGGTTGTGGCGCCTATGGTTTTCCGCTAGCTGCGCATGTAAAGCATAAAGGGAAACAGGCTATACATTTGGGAGGCACTCTTCAGTTATTATTTGGTATTAAAGGTAACAGATGGTTTGATCCTGATAGTTTTTTATATCCCAAGTTCAAGGAACTGCTTAATGAGAATTGGGTAAAACCATTAGAAACAGAAAAGCCTTTAGTTGCAAACCAGATAGAGGGAGGATGCTATTGGTAATTTTTAATTTAAGTATATATGATTTCTGTAATTATACCCCTATATAATAAGGAAAAAACGATACTTTCTACATTAAACTCAATTAGAAATCAAACGTTGAGAAATTGGGAATGTATCGTAGTTGATGATGGCTCTAGTGATAATTCTTGCAAAATTATTGAAGAATTGCACGATGAGCGCATCAGACTTATAAAAAAAGAAAATGGCGGTCCTTCGTCTGCCAGAAACTTTGGTTTACAATATGCCAAGGGCGAGTGGATTATATATATGGATGCAGATGACGTCTTTTTTGAAAATGCATTTGATATTTTTGAAGACCTGATTAAGTCTCATTCTTCTATAAAGTGTTTTTGTGCCAATTTTAAATTATTGGTAGGAAAAAGACATCGTTTGTACTCGAGAAATACTATAGATGGTTTAGTTGATAATCCATTTAAACGCTTTTTATTTCAAGAAATTTCTCCTAGAGCTGGAACATTGATGTTGCATAAATCGATTGCAGGGAAGTATAAGTTTCCTGAGCAGATGAGAAGGAATGAAGATGTTAAATATATCTTTGATGTATTGAAGAATGAAAAAGTATTTTCTTCTCCTAGATACGTCATGTTATATAACCAAAACACATTGGCTGCGAGTGGTAGTTTGAATGATATCAAAAAGGATTATTTAGGTTATTTGCCTCATTATTCAACTGATAAATGGGAGTCCGTAGCTTATTATAATTTATATAAACAAGCATACCGAAATTATTTGAATGAAGCCAATAATCTTTATCCGGGAAATGTTTTCGCAACTCCATCTACAAAACTTCGTTCTAGGATCCTTTATATTATTTTGCTGATTAGGCGCATTATTGATAAGTTTTTATTTACTATACATTTATGAATAATTCTGTATTAATTGCTATGTTTCTCCTTCTTATGGGGGGGGTAATTTTGTTATATGCACATAAAATTGAAATTAAATGTCTTTTGAAGGCGTTTGTTATCCGTTTTCTCAATCGTGGTAAGGGTGTAAAAATTGCATATTCTGCTGATGTCAATATAAAAGTAGATGCAGAAGGTATGTGTATGTTTCATCCTCATAGTACTTTTAGAGGGCACATTGGTATAGGTTCCTATGTGGGTCCTTATTCAGGATTGAGCGCCTATATTGGACGTTTTTGCAGCATTGCACCATTCGTAAGATCAAACTCGGGGCGACATCCTTATAAAGAGCCATTTGTAACGACATCTCCATGTTTCTTTTCTCTTAATCCGTTTAAAGAGCAGTGTGGTACTACGTTTGCTAAAGAGCAAATGTTTGTCGAAAACCCCATGTCTACTAAAAATGAAAACTACCCTTTGTGGATAGGAAATGATGTTTGGATTGGAGAGGGAGCTTTTTTGGCTGGTGGCATAACGGTAGGAGATGGTGCTATGATTTTAGCTCGTGCTGTAGTTGTACAAGATGTTCCACCATATGCTATAGTTGGTGGTGTACCAGCTAAAGTTATTAGTTTTCGCTATGACGAGGATACTATTAATTGGTTGCTAGATATTCAATGGTGGAATCTTGATACTAATTGGCTAAAAGAAAATTGGAAACTTCTGTGTGATATAGACAAGTTGAAAGCTTATTTTAAGGATCATCCAATAGAAGATTAAAAATAATGATATCATATGAATTTAAATAAGTTGTTGTTGTTAAGACGTAAATTTCGCCATTATTATTATAGTCATTATAATAAATTCGCATTGAAATTGAGCGGGGCATATATTGGTGATAATTTTACTAGTTTAGGGAAAATACATTTAGAGATATGTAGAGGAGCTGTTCTTACAATTGGTAACAGTTGTAGCATTGTCAGTGGTGACAACTTCAACCCTCTCGCTCGAAATATTAAAGCGGGTATATGGTTGGAGAGACCTGAGTCTAATGTAATATTAGGTGACTTTGTTGGTATATCTTCTTCATGTATTTGGGCAAAAAGTAGTATTACTATTGGTAATCGGGTGAATATTGGTGGAGATTGTATCATCATGGATTCTGATGCACATAGTTTAGACTATAAAGTTCGTGCGGCTCGAATTAATGACATTTCTTCTGCTAAGACATTGCCTATTAAAATATGTGATGACGTTTTTATTGGTTGTCGATCAATCATTCTAAAAGGTGTTACAATTGGTGCTAGAAGTATTATTGCAGCAGGAAGTGTAGTTACTAAAGATGTTCCAGCTGATGAAATATGGGGTGGTAATCCTGCACAGTTTATCAAGAAGATAAATATATAATATAGCAAAATAGTTTAACTATTTCTAGCTTTATGATGTGAAATTTAAAGAGTTAATATATGAATAAAGTTCTTTTTTCTATAGTTACTGTCTGTTATAATTGCGAATCCAGTATAGAAAAAACAATGAAATCTGTTCTTGGTCAAGAATTCAAGGATTATGAATATATTATTGTTGATGGTGCTTCAAAGGACAAGACTGTAGATGTAATTAAGCGTTATTTACCTCAGTTTGAAGGTAGAATGCGTTATGTTAGTGAACCAGACAAGGGCATATATGATGCTTTTACCAAAGGTGTTAATATGGCTACAGGTACTTATGTTTGGATTGTCAATAGTGATGACTATATTGAACCTGGTGCTTTAGAGCAATTAGCTGATATCATTGCAAGGCAGGACAAAGATGATTTGCCAATAATTAGTTGCGCAATGAACTTTGTTGACGATAATGGTCATGTGATCGTAAAATGTAAGTCTGAAGCATCTAATCTCATGAAAGCTTATGAAAAAGATGACATTGGCGTGACTCATCCTGCAACATTGGTTCCCAAAAGCATATATGATAAATTTGGTGCTTTTGATATTAGATATAAGCTATCTGGTGATGTTGATTGGTTTCATCGAGTTTGTGCTGCTGGCTGTAAATTTAAGTTTTTTAGTAATATCATCACCAATATGACGGATGGTGGCATTTCTTCTCAATTTACCTGGAAAAGATATAAGATAAGCTTAAAGGACCGAAAATTGTTTCTATCTAAATTCTATGATGGAAGGTATTCTAAACTTAAGCATTTTTTGTATTGGCAGTTTGCTATATCCAAATTACTAGTGAAAGGTTATATTAAAAAAATGTTGAAATAATTATGGTTGAAAATGAACTTATAAGTGTATTGGTGCCATTATACAATGTAGCACCATATCTTTCGACTTGCATTGATAGTATTATAAATCAAACTTATTCGAATCTAGAGATTTTATTAGTTGATGATGGAAGTACTGATGAAAGTGGAAGTATTTGTGACAGTTATGCTGCCAAGGATAAGCGTATAAGAGTTATACACAAAAAAAATGAAGGTCAGGCTGTTGCTAGAAATTTGTGTATAGAAAAGGCATCTGGCGAATACCTTCTTTTTGTAGATAGCGATGATATCATAACTCCGGATCATGTAGAAACGCTATATAATCTTGTAAAAAAATACAAATGTAAGGTATCTTTGGCAATTCTTCAAACATTCAAGGAAGGCGAACCTATTAAAGTTGTTCCTTCTAAGTATGAAGAAGAACTGCTTTCTCCAGCTAAAGCCGTGGAATATATGAACTATCAGGTGAAATTTGATACATGGCCTGTATGTAAATTATATCATAAGTCTATATTTGAATCTGGTATCCGTTATCCTGTTGGAAAAATCTTTGAGGATTTTGCAATTACTTATCTTCTTCTTTTCCAGAGTGATAAGGTGGCATATTGTAATAAAGTAATTTATTACTATCTTTTGCGCTCAAACAGTACTGAAGGAGCTAGCTTTAGCGAAAAGAAAATGGATGGAGCTTTAGAAGTTTTGGATTCATTTAATAGACATATGGATTTGATAAGACCAATAATGAAATCATATCAATGTAGAATGGTTAGTTTTGCTTGTCATCTCTTGCTGAAAATGCCAAAGAATTATAGTAAGCGCTATATCATTAAGGACTTGTTGTATAAAAATCGAAGAACAGTTTTGTTGGATAATCAAGCACGTCCAAAAGCTAGATTGGCATGCTTAATTTCATATTTTGGCTTTTCTGCATTAAAATTTGTTTTTAAATTCGTAGATAGAAGAAAATAATATGAAGAAAGTTACAGTTATCACACTTCAGAACGTAAGAAATTATGGTTCTGTTCTTCAGGCTGTGGCGACACAGAAGGTGTTTGAAGATTTAGGATGCCAGGTTGATTTTATTAACTATGTAAAGGATGGTCTTCTTTCTTCAAAATTTCAACGAATTAAACTATGGGTAGAAAAAAGAAATATCTTTCAAAAGGTTATATATGGAATTTTGTTATATCCTACTTTTGTAAGAGAGGATAGAATGTTTCCGCGTTTCTTAAATAAATATTTGAACCAGCAAGATAAAGTTTATGGAACAGAAGAAAGTTTCAAAAAAATCAAAATTGATTCTGATATTTATTGTACGGGTAGTGATCAAGTATGGAACTCTGGATGGAATGGTGGTATATTGAAGCCGCTTTTTCTTAGCTTTGTTCCTGATAACGTAAAGAAAATAGCGTATTCTGCCAGTTTTGGTAAACCACAACTTGATGATTGGGAGAAAGAAGAAACTCGTAAGTTGCTTCAACGTTATTCTGCAATTTCTGTAAGAGAAAAAAGTGCAGTCAACATCTGTGAAGATTTAGGTTTACCTTCTGTGACACATGTCTTAGATCCTACATTGCAAGTTAACAAGGACTTTTGGATGTCGTTGCTGACAGAATCGCAGCGTGTAAGAACAGATAAAGGTAAATATGTGTTAGTTTACCAATTGAACTCTAATCGCGAATTTGATCGATATGCAAAGGAATTTGCAAAAAGAAAAGGTTGGAAATTGGTACGTTTCTGTTTGAGATATGACCAAATTGTGAGACCAGGTAAGTCTATTCTTATACCCGAAGTAACTGATTTTATCAGTTTAATTGCCAATGCTGGTTGTGTTATTACCGATTCATTTCATGGAACTGCATTTTGCTGTAACTTGAATACTCCAATGATATGTATTTATCCGAATGAGTTTAGTAGTAGATTGGCAAGTTTGCTTCAACTTACGGGGTTAGAACAAAGGCATTTGAAGGAATATAATGATTTCTCTTATGTAGAGAAGACTAATGTAGACTTTGAACGTGTAAATTCCATTTTAAATCAAGAAAGAGCTAAAGGAGTGGTTGGAAAAGTTGCCAGAATAGCAGGACAACAAAGAATTGTTGTTGAGATCTCGGGATTGTGCCTTGTCGCTACTGCGTATATTCCTACTGATTTTATTGAGATTGTCAAATAATGCCGAAAGGCATATTGTTTAATTTAAATTTTTTATTTTATGAAGAAAAATGGTAAGAATGAAGAACTTCAGTCTCGTCGTGAGTTCTTTAAGAGAGCCGCTAAAGGTGCTCTGCCTATTTTGGCTGGTGCAGCTCTCCTGTCAAGTCCTATCTTGTCAGAAACTGCAAATGCAATGTCATGCGCAGGATGTAACAACCGTTGTATGAACAGTTGCTTCAACACATGTCATGGTACTTGTAGCAGAACTTGCTCCGGTACAAACAACAGAAACTAATCCTTCCCTCCACGGAGGTTATAGAATTCGACAATCTCTTTCTCGGAAGACTCGTAGTCATTTGTAAGGATGCAGCGGTAGGTGTATTCTCCTTCCCACAGGTCGAGTTCGCCGTCTATCCGCTTCTGTCTTTGAATCACAAGACGGTATGCCTTCCCTTTCCATTTCTCGATGAGAATGGAGGCCAGCTCAAACTCAATACCGCCCAATTTCACTTTCTTCCAACCTCTGAGGGCAAAGATGTCATTGTAGAGCGAACTGCATCGGTTGGCACGGATATAGAAGGTCTTGCAGTGTTTAGCAATCTCTTCCACTATCTCTTCAGAACACGAGCCGCAATCAGCTCTGAAACGGTTGATAATAAGCTTGTTCTGTTCAAACCTTTCAAAGAACCTCTTCAGCGTGTCCTTCTGGTGGAAACGGACATTTGTGTTGCCGTCGCTGTTCTCAATGCCGACAATCAAGTCGCCAATAACTGCCACGCCAGGGCGATAACCAAGGAACTTCTTGTATGTAGGCTTCGCATCATACTTCTCAGCCTCTATGAACTGGTGGTCGAAGTCAACGTCATACCCCTCGCCCTCTTTCAGCTGCCCTGTGGACAATAGGCAATTGAGGAGCAGTGTATTCAGCTTGTCTGCCGTGTTGAAGTCGTAGGTCTTGCCAGTGTCGGATGTGTAGGAAATGTTATCCTGGGTCAGTTCCTTTATGGCTCTGAGAATCGTGTCGGCACTGCATGTGCGAAGTGTCGGATGAAGCGAGAGGTGATACATCAGATGAGTGGTGACATCCTCGATGCATGAGCCGCCACAGAAATAAACGCTCATAAGCGAACGGATGATTTCGCTGTATTGATAACCATACAGCCTGCATCTCATACCGAGGGTTGAGTCGATTACAGATGAGAGCTTGGAATCAAATTGCTCCATTATTGGAAAAATACCTCCAAAAGGAGAGAGTTTCTCAGATTTTATTGCTACCTTTGCCATGTCTGTCGGGTTTGATACATATTTTGATTTGCAACACTAAGATAGGTGAAAAATCTGACATGGCAAAATCCTGAGCAACTTTTTGTTGCTCAGGTACTTATAAATAAAGTTAAATCAAAGTGTTGCGGAATTAAGGTAATGACAAAAAAGAAATTGCCCGTTCGTTTTACGGGTCAGCACTTTACTATTGATAAAGTGCTAATAAAAGATGCAATAAGACAAGCAAATATAAGTAATCAGGATACGGTTTTAGATATTGGGGCAGGCAAGGGGTTTCTTACTGTTCATTTATTAAAAATCGCCAACAATGTTGTTGCTATTGAAAACGACACAGCTTTGGTTGAACATTTACGAAAATTATTTTCTGATGCCCGAAATGTTCAAGTTGTCGGTTGTGATTTTAGGAATTTTGCAGTTCCGAAATTTCCTTTCAAAGTGGTGTCAAATATTCCTTATGGCATTACTTCCGATATTTTCAAAATCCTGATGTTTGAGAGTCTTGGAAATTTTCTGGGAGGTTCCATTGTCCTTCAATTAGAACCTACACAAAAGTTATTTTCGAGGAAGCTTTACAATCCATATACCGTTTTCTATCATACTTTTTTTGATTTGAAACTTGTCTATGAGGTAGGTCCTGAAAGTTTCTTGCCACCGCCAACTGTCAAATCAGCCCTGTTAAACATTAAAAGAAAACACTTATTTTTTGATTTTAAGTTTAAAGCCAAATACTTAGCATTTATTTCCTGTCTGTTAGAGAAACCTGATTTATCTGTAAAAACAGCTTTAAAGTCGATTTTCAGGAAAAGTCAGGTCAGGTCAATTTCGGAAAAATTCGGTTTAAACCTTAATGCTCAAATTGTTTGTTTGTCTCCAAGTCAATGGTTAAACTGTTTTTTGGAAATGCTGGAAGTTGTCCCTGAAAAATTTCATCCTTCGTAGTTCAAAGTCGGGTGGTTGTCAAGATGATTTTTTTGGTTTGGTGTCGTCTTTTTTTAAGCTGCCGCATAACGGCTGGCAAATTGGCGATGGAGCCGACTTTTAGCACAAATGTTGAATAGAATTACTAATCTTCAACATTGCACAAAAGTTCAATAGAAGTACTTCACCGGCTCTATTGCCAATTTGTTTGTTATGTGCCGTTTTATTCCATTTTATACATTTAACAATTGCTGAAACGTAAAGTCGGGTTTAAACATTTCAATTTCGTTTTGAGTTGATTCTTCTTGTGCTTCTTTGCCATAGATAAACATTTGCTGTTCATAATTTTTAACAGCCTCTTCAATGCTATTAAATTTTCCATCGGCTAGATTATCAGACAATATCAAGGCATCCACCAACCCACTATTTACTCCCTGCCCTGCAAAAGGCGGCATCAAATGTGCGGCATCCCCAATCATTGTTATGGGTAATGGGCGCTTGCTTTTCCAAGGCTTTTCTAAAGGAAATATCCGTGTAGCCAATCCTACAAATGACAACGTCGTATGAATCAATTCTTTGTAGCGTTCGTCCCAATCGGAAAATTCTTTCAGAAGAAAATCAACGACACTATTTCTGTTTTGAAAATCTACCTGCGTTTGGTTTTTCCATTCATCAGGTGTTTTAAAACTTATTCCAAAATGCAATGCACCATTATTATTGGGGTTAGCAAATAATAAATTACCTTGGTGAGATGCCATTAGCCGGTTTCCATTGCATAGCTGAAAAAATCCAGGACAGTTTATCTCTGGTTGATGAATATCGGCTTGTATATTGAAAGTACCTGTTTCTTCAACTTCCGTGTCGGTAACAAATTTTCTTACCTTGGACATCCCGCCATTGGCAAGAATAACCAAATCTGCTGTTTCACTCGGTTTATTCTCAAAAGTTAGTGTCCACTTCTTCTTACCAGGTTCAAGCATAACAAGTTTTCTATCCCAAATAACCGTGTCGTTTTCTAAACTATTCAACAAGATAGCCCTTAAGTCATTTCTGTTTATTTCAGGATTGTCAAATCGATTTTCGGGCTTTACATTTTTTGTGGATAAAATATTGCCTTTTTTATCAGCAATATTTACACCCATTGGTAAGGCTAAGTCATAATAAGTTTGTAACAATCCCGCTTTTTTCATTGCTTCCTGACCTGAACCTTTGTGTAGGTCAAGGGTTCCACCAAAAATTCTTGCCTCTCGGTCGTTGTCTCTTTCGTAAACTGAAACGTCTATGCCGTTTTGCTGTAATAATTTTGCCATAGTCAGTCCAACGGGTCCACCACCAATTATTGCAACGTTCTTATCACTAAGTAAATTCATTTGTTTGTCTGTATCTATTCGCATTGTCATTCAAAAATGGCCCATAACAATGGCTCGGCGAATTGGCGAAGTAGCGAAGCTGTATCGAAGATACAAAAGCGGAGCTATTTAGCCAAGTCGCTTGTTGTAAGCAGTCCGCGAAGCGGCGGCTTACGGCAAGCGACGTAAGTCGCCGAGCCATTGTTAGCAAGGAGCGCAGCGGATTGCTAACAACGGTTTGCAGCTATACGCAGGCAGGGATTTTTACCACTAAGCTACCTACGATGAACTGAACTTTAAATTTACCACTTTCCTGTCTTACGAAGCACGAACCCCCTGCTTGCGTATAGGTGATGTTATGCGGTCGGCTTTCATTTTCTCTTCTTTCTCGTTAATTTGTCAAGCAAAGTTACTAAATTTGCAGTCAAGCAATTTCAATTTTTGAATTATGTATTTCAGCAGACCTTGGACTTCTATCTAAGTGATAGGCAGTCCTGAATAAATTCCAATCAATCTTTTAGGGCAAGACAATCAGTCTATGCTTTGTGTGTGCTGTCATTTTTTTTGATGGCATTGCTTTGTCGTAGTTGCTCTGTCGGGTAATACTGTCTATTCACTTCTCTGTGATTTGAATTCAAGGCTGAATTCAACTTGCAAATGCAACAGAATTCTGATTAATAATTTGTTTAAATTTTTCGTTTGGCGTGAGGTATCCAAGTCTTTTACGAGGTCGATTATTGAGTTTATTTTCAATCCACTTAATCTGTTTGTTGGTTACTTCACTAAAGTCCTTACCCTTTGGGATATACTGCCTGATAAGCCCGTTGGTGTTTTCATTGGCACCACGTTCCCATGAGTGGTATGGTTTGCAAAAATAGAATTTTATTTCCAATTTTTGCGCAATTTCCTCGTGCTTTGCAAACTCCTTTCCATTGTCAGCCGTAATTGTGTGTATTAAGTTTTTCACTTTCCGCAGTGCCCATACTGCAATCTTAGCTACCGGGATGGCTTCTTTTCCCGACAACTTGCGTATCCAGACCCTGCTTGTTGCTCTGTCGTTAATGGTAAGAATGGCACCTTTGTGGTTCTTACCAATAATTGTATCTATCTCTAAATCACCAAATCTCTCCTTCAGTTCCACTATCTCGGGACGCTCATCAATATCCACCCTGCCTGGGATAAATCCTCGCCCTGCATTTTTAGAACCACGTTTGGCATACCTGCGACCTTGTCTGCGAAGATATTTGTGCAGTTTGCCACCCCGCCGCTTATCCTCCCAAATCCAGCGATATATCGTTTCGTGAGATACCATCGCAATTCCCTCCAAGCGGCTCCTGCCGACAATCTGCTCCGGGCTGAATCCTTTCTTCAACAGCTTTATTATCCGTTTTCTCATTGCCGGTGTAAGCACTTCCTTGCGATGTTTTTGCTGCTTGCGCCTGTCTGCTTTTCGCTGGGCAAGCTCCATGCTATAGCTACCACTTCGGGCGTCGCAATTGCGCTTTATCTCCCTGTAAACAGTGCTTTTATCTACTCCGATAGCTTCCGCTATTGCTTTTTTGCTCATCGGTATTTGCAACATCATAGAAATTGCATACCTTTGTTCCTCGGTTATATGTTTGCTCATCTGCAACTTTTTTTTCTTTGGACGGACAATTAAAGCAAAGATAGCAAACTTTATCCATTCAGAGTGAGAGAAAGGGGGACATTGTCTCTCTTTCCTCTCTGAAAAATAAATGTTTTTATTGCTTATTATCCGCACCCAAAAAGTTGCATTTATAAGTTGAACTCAAGTTGTCAAGTTCTAATGCTTCTATCTCCTGCCATTCATAGAAGCTATTATATGCTATACATCCGATAAGAACGGAGATAAGTATATACCCCAACCGTATTGTCTTATAGAAATTCCTGGATCGTTCCATTATTTTGATGATACTGATTTTTCAAACATGAATAAAAGTTTATCCTTTTCTTCCATACGGGTATTATCAGAATAACCGCCTTTTGTTATTTGATACCCACACGGCTTAACCATAAAAGTGCCTAAGCCTTTAGTGTATGAACTTACTTCTGAGGCATAGTCTTTACTTGTATTTAATGGAACTTTCCCTTCAATAAGACACCACTCATTATTACAACTGATACCTTTAATCTCAGACATCATTTTTTGCAGATCTGTAATAGCTTTGGAACTTGCTACTTGTGGTATCTGTAACTCAAAATAGAGCATCGGTTCGAGAATATCCACTCCTGATTGTTGCAAAGCCAACCTGAAGACATAAGGAGACAATTGTCTAAAATCGGCAGGGGTACTTATCGGACTATAATAAAGGGCATAAGTAAAGGTTACTTTCAAATCCGTCACTTCCCATCCATGCAATCCCGATTGGCAAGACATACGGATTCCTTCAAAAACGGCATTTTGAAAAGAATGGTTCAGATAACCAAAGGAGATTTCACTTTCGATTTGCAACCCTGACCCTATCGGTAAAGGTTCAAGAGTCAGTCCTATGGAGGCCCAGTAAGGGTTGGGAGGGACTTCGATATGGATAATCTTATTCACCTTCTTTTTAGGTCGTTCTTTGTAGATAGTCTTGATTTCATCAAAATGGGCCTTTACGGAGAATCGTTCTTCCAGCAATGTTTGTATGATTTCTTTTTGGGTTAAACCATATAACGAGATTTCCAATTCATCACTATATGAATTTATGGAAAAGGACAGAGACGGGTCTTCAATAAACAATACATTTAGAGCGGATATCAACTTGCTTCTCTCTTCGGGCTTGTCTGGTCGGACAGAAGATTTGAGGGCGGGATGCTGATGAGATAATCCTTGAATCAGACAAGGTTTAACACCTAAATAATCTCCGATTCTTAATTCTTCTATATCTTCTATAATTGCGATATCATTAGCAACCACTTCATCAACATTTATCTCTTTGCCCTGATAAATGGTTTTTAGATTTTTAATCTTGATGAATTTTTCAGAATCATTGACTTTTATAACGGTTCGAAGTCTCAGCCTTCCGTCAATAATTTTTAGAAAACTTCTTTTATGCCCTTTGGGGTCATGTTCTATTTTATAAAGATAAGCTGAAAGTCTATTGGGGACTGATGCCGGAGGAAATATAAAAGAAATGATGGCGTCTAACAACTCATTGATGCCAATATTGCACATTGCTGATCCATGCAAGACCGGATAGGCTTTGGCTTTTGCCACAAGAGCGATTATCGCATTCCAATAATCTGCCGGTAAGATTTCTTTATCCGCCAAATATAGTTCTAATATATCGTCGTCATGGTTGCATACAAATTCTTTGTGTTCTGCCCTTATATCTGTTGGGGTGCAAATCGGGTAAACGACTCCATCGACAACCGTTTGCATAAACAAGACGTCTTGCGACAGATTTGTTTTTATGTCCAGATATAAACGCTCAAGATTTACGCCGGCACGATCAATCTTATTGATAAATATAATTGTCGGGATTTGCAGTTTTTGCAAAGTCTTGAACAGCAACTTTGTTTGTGCTTGTATGCCTTCCTTTGCCGATAATATGAGGACTGCACCATCAAGCATTTTGAATGTCCGCTCCACCTCTGCAATAAAATCCATGTGTCCCGGAGTGTCAATGATATTGCATTTCACACCATTCCAAACAATAGATGTCGTAGAAGCCCGAATAGTAATTCCTCTACGTTTTTCTATATCCATAGAGTCTGTTATGGTGTCACCTTTATCAACACTGCCGCGCTTTTCCGTTGCTCCGCAGGCAAATAGCAGATTTTCGGTTACGGAAGTTTTTCCTGCATCAATGTGAGCAAGAATTCCTAAATTTATAATGTTCATTTGATTAAGCAATAATATACTACAATAGATGCATTGCCGAAACGCACCTTTTAATACCTCCTCGTAGCATGTAGAAAACTACAGGATTCTTAACTCGTATTAATATGTATATTATTACTGCCGCATAATTGAACGCAAATTTACGAAAAAAAAGTTCCCTGACAAAAGCACAAAGAACTTTTTTAATCTATACGTATTTTTATTTGGTATTATTAATTTGTTATTTGATGATGAGGGCTATTCATATAAATGTAGGTTAAATTTTTCTGACCATTTCAAACTGTTGTCCTTTTGGGGTAAGTCCTAATGATGACAAGAAACCAGTGACTGATTCACAATCGCAATCAACATTAGTAAATTTGAGTACATCGCTTTGAAAATGACTGACAGCACTTTTAAGCAAAGACTTGCCTATTCCTTTACGCCGGTAATCTTTTGCAACTGCGAGGGATGAAATATCGCCAGATGCCGGTTCAAAGATAACAAATCCGACAAGTTCTTCTCTTTCATAAGCTCCCAATATGTCCAAATTGTCGATTCCGCGTTCCAGTGAAGCCCTGTCATTTTGCCATGAAGGATGAAAATCGAACCAGGCCGTTTGGTTAAGGCAGTTTTTTAAATCCGATGGGAGTATGCGACATGCGGTATGGTTTACTTGCAATACAGGAACAATATCGCTCAGTTTGGCAGAGTAGTAGTTGAAATTTCTCTGTGTTTCAAAGCCTAATTTGCGATATATTTTTATTGCTTTGTGATTGTGTTGCAAAACTTCCAGTACATATTGCCGAACTCCTTGTTGACATATCAATTCGAGGCTGAAAGTGAATATTTTTTGGGTTAGGTGTAATCCCCGGAATGAAGGTACGGTTCCCGTCCCTGTGTCATAGGCAGTCAAGATGTTGTTGTACATGCCTGTTCCGTTAAGCACAAAAGAAATCAGCCGTCCTTCGAAAAATACTCCGAAAGATAGTTGTGGATTGTATCCTCGTCGGTCGAGCATGCGTCGCAATTCATCCGCATTCAAAGAGAAATCATAATCTTTGAATGCAGATGAGAATGCCGCATACAAATCTTTGAAAGAAACGGACTCTAAAGAATGAATGATGATTCCCATATCGGACGGTGTTATGTGTTTGGATTTTCATCACTATTCTCTACGGGTAAACCGTGCTGTTTGAGAAAGCTGAGCTTATCCCAATAACCTCTTTGGAAAACTATTTTATCGTTTTGCACATGAAAGAATCCGCATCCTCGCAACCCGAGCGGATCTTTCCATTCCATGATAGCCCATTCTCCATCCTCGAATATATGCTCAACAATACAAACCATTTTTGAGGTTGCAAATTCATTTACAAACATTTCATGGATAGCTGTTTTTCCTATAACTGGGGTGTTTGCGACTTGATGGTTTATGGCATCCTGAGCGTATAAGTTTGCCAAAGCGACTGCATCGGCGGCGTTGAAGCAGTCAATCCATTTTTGTAGTATCCTTAATTCCGCAACACTATTACAAATATAACTTTTTAAGTACCTGAGCAACAAAAAGTTGCTCAGGTACTTATAAAATAAGTTAAACTAAAATGCTGCGGAATTTAGGATATCTTGAAGAAGAACGTAATGAACAAATTAGAAAAGAAAATGAGAGACGATTCCAACAAGAGCAACAAAGGATAAACAATCAACGTCTTCATGAGATTAATGAACGTAATCGCATTGCTTTAGAACGGGAAAATGCGAGGAGAAGAGCAGAGGAAAAAAGAAAAGCGGAACAAAAGCGAAAAGAAACCAGTCGCACAAACACAAATGTTCCTCCGTCGCAACCGAAGAATAATCGTTGGTCAATAGGCTCTAATCCAACTCTTCTTCCACGAGCAACCTCATCAAAAACAGCAACTACAAAAACAAACTCATCTAATAAAACCGATGGAAAAGAGGGAAAGTAAGTAATCTTATTGCAAAATGAATTGTATATGCAGTCAATCGCCAGTCGGTTGGCTGCATTTTTTCTGTGTGCAAGGATGGTCTATTCGCCACCGATGGAGGGGCGGTTAGCACCGCTCGCCTCCAGATAGTCGTTTACTGCGTCACGCATGGTGAACTCTCTCATGCCTGTCTTTGCCCAGTAGATAAGGGCATCAACAGCGGCTTTTCTTGCCTTGCTGTATTCGTTGTCTGTCATGATTCTGATGTTTTGAGTTTTCTAAAAAAGTGTGATGCATATCCAAATGGTGATTTCAACAAAGATGATAGACCAACTTAGGAAAGCCAAGCCGAACATCCAGGCATAGGTGCTACCGTTGAAGTATGCACCCTCCTCGATATTGCGGATTCGTTTAAGCTCTTTCTGCTGGTGAGTGAACAGGTCGTTTATCCGCTTCTCATGCTCGTCAAGGGCTTGCTTGAAAGCAGAAATGGCGGTGTTGTTCCGCTTATCCAACTGGGCAACTCCTTCATCGTTGATGCCGACTTTGAGGTTGCTCTGCTCTGCCTTGACTATGGCATGGCATATACTATCCACGATGTTGTCCGTGCTCCTGTGGGCAGCCATAAGTGCCACTTTCGTTGATTCCAACCTCCGATAGGCATTGCCCAGTTCCTCCTTTGCCTCATAGAGTGCTTTCTTGGCTGATTCAATCTCTTTCAGGGTCACTTTGATTTCTTCCTTGCCACTCTCGATGTTCTCGTCCTCCTGCATCTGATTGTACAGGTTAAGCACATCCTGTGTGGCATCTTTCTTGTTTCTTCCCATACCGTTCTTGTTTGAAAAGTTATCGTTTCATGCCTCTCTTTATCGGCTTGCAGAGTGTGTTTGCTTGCATTGCGCAACGTCTTGCCCATTCACGGTCATCATCGTCCTTATCACGTCCCCAGCCACTGCCAGGACTGCCACCGCCACCACATGACTCAGACATCGATGTGGCAGCATCAAGGTAGTTCATGAAGAGCAGCATGGCTACATTCAGAATGTCAGTGTGGCTTGCGGATCCATTCTCGGGAACTTCGATACAACTGTTCATCGTGTCGTAAGCAGTTCTCGGCATGACTATGCTGAAACGCTCACCATCGACTTCAATAATCTTTCTCAATCCGGCAGGAAGGTCAGGTTTGGCAACATTGCTTGTACGAGACAGACCACCTTGCGATGCCGTATTTCTGCTGTCCAATGTGGTAGCGTTTGAAACAGAAGGAGAAGGTCTTTGACCAACTGCAACAGGTGTTGGCTGAGGGTGCAGCTTGCGGAAGGTATTCCCGATTTTCGATGCGGTGAGATTCCTTCCTACACCCAGTTCGGAAGCCTTGATGGTAGTTTTTCCGAACTTGAAGCGGTAGCCATGCACCCTGCCTTGACCATTCTTGTCACGGATAAGCTCGATGTCATATCCCTTTGCCCTCAATCGGTCGGCATATTCATCCCAATCAAAGAACGGCATTGAACGCAGCACATCCATACAGGCTTTGGTCACCTCTGCAATGCGTTCCTGACGAATATCCATGGCATCCTTCCAACCATGACGCTGATTGATGGCTTTCGCAGCCATCACGGCACGCTCACCGATGAACTTCACATCATTGAGATTACCGTCCATGTCGATGCGGTTCACCACCAGATGCAGGTGGGGAATGCCACTCTTGGAGTCACGGTGAAGGGCGGCAAAATATTGTGAGTTGGCTATGTTGGTCGGCTTGACCGAAGTTGCAGCCTTGCCTTTCTTCTTGCCGATGTGGTTCACCTTGGAGATACCATCCATCTCACGAATGAACTCGTCAAGGAATCTTCTCCAGTCCTCCATAGTCCAGTTACGTGCCTCCTCCTCAGATGGGGAAAGCTCAAAGCGGATGGACGTCAGTTCGATGGGCTTCTTGGCATACCTCTGCTTGAACATGGACTGATGCAGCACCATCTCGTCCCACATGCCCATCGGCGGCAGACCCTCGCTGAGATGGTTGGTCTTGACGATGTCCGCGCGATTGTTTTTGGTTGCGTAATTGGTCATTGCCTGACCATGCTGAATTGCTGACGCTTTTGCTATCATAACATATCCAAGAATTTGTCTCTAATGCGGCTCAATTCCTCTATCAGGGTGTTGATGCCTTGAAGCCAACGTTCCATGAAGTCGGCTCTCTTGAAGAGTTTTAGTCTCTCGGTCTGTGGCAGGGCATGAAGCGCATTGCGCACATAAACCAGTTCAGACCTTGCCCCGATTAAGCCCTTCAAGGCTTCCTCCTGCTCTGCGGTCATGGGTAGGGATGGCTTGTGTCCGATGCCTAAGTCATGAAGATATGTGCTCTTGCTCCTGCCTGACAGTCGGGCATTATGTACTACCAAGTCGTAGTGTTCTTCTGTGAAACGAACGTCAATGTGTCTGGTCTTCGGAGGTCTCTTCTTTGAGGTTTTCTCCGTGTTGTTATTCTTGTCTTTTGTCATTGTAGATGGGGTTTATAAAGTTTATACTTGATATAACAGGACAGCCAATGTGAGCCTGCGAACATTCAAGAATGCCAGTAGGAAGCGGTGGGCGAAGCGAAACCGTCTGACACTGGTACTTCTTGTTTAGACCTCCGAAAAAAAACTACGGCTAATAGAGGTAGCGGCTTCTGGATAGCTTGCCTGTCGGGAACGTCAATAGTCGAAATAAGGGAAAAGTAGAGATGACATCATGAGTGACTTGGGGTGATATGCGCGCCATGTCTCTCCGTGTGATCCTCGCATCGTCCTTCATGGGGCGGTGGCTGCAAGAGGTTGCCCTCGTCATCATAGACAGGAGACGGCAGCAACTCAATGGGTGATGCCCCTTCTCCTTGATTGCAGTCATCTTCTGACGGCTGTCCAACCTCATACTCAAAATGGTCATCACCTTCCTTTTCCCTTTGTTTGAAGTCTTGTGGTATCGGAGAAGGATCTGAAAGTCCATCCCCGATAACATGAGAATTAACGAAAGGGGAAGAGGTATTATAAGAGGCAGGAACATGGGGCTGCAGAATGTCAGTAGTGGCAGGATTGACGCTGCTGTCTTTCTGCTGACCTATGCCATTGGAAAGATTGCCTTCCGAAGAGCAAGCGGTATCGGATGGGACATTGGACACCGATTCCTCTTGGGTGGCGGAAGTCACGGATTGACGGTTGTAGAAGGGGTTCTTGATGGCTTCCTTGATGCCGTCAACGTACCAGAAGGCGATGCATAGTATCGTATGTATGGAGGTGCGGTTGTTCCTCTCGGTTGAGAGGATGCCCACCTGATTGAACAGTTCCACCACCTTTGCCGCTGTCTTGCGGTCACACTTCCAAAGGGCAGACAGCTCAACGGTAGAGATGGCAAACTGCCCGATGGAGAGAGAAGCGGAGAAGCCTGTCTTCAGATAAACACTTGGCTTGGTGGATGCCATTGATACAAAAGTGCCGAAGGCGGTCATGCGGTGGAAGCCCTGCCTGTCATCCTTCAAGAAATCGAGCTGTTCCTTGGTCAGCAGGATTCCGTATTTTATGCTTTGGTTACTCATCTTGAAAAACTGATTATTAGTGAAACGGATTACTCAGCAAAGAAAGAATGAATAGTTTCTCTTTCCCCTTTCGTAAAAAGTAGATTACATGATTCTCTTATCCGTCATGCCATTCTTCCCCATCAGGATTTTTCTCGCCCTTGACCCTCTTCATGGAGGCAGGCTTGTTCTTCTTGCTTTTCTGCAACATTGCCAGATGAGCCTCGAAGTCTGCCTGTTCCTCCTGGGTCGATTCGTAAGGCTTGTCCCATGAGCCACCTGCCTCAATCCATTTTATCAGCTGGTCTTTGAAGAAGTAGAGCGTGTTCCCTCTCTTGTAGAAAGGAATGCGCCTTTCAGATGTGTAAGCATAAAGCGATGAGACTTTCTTTCGGACGAAGGCACTTGCCTCTCTGATGTCCATAAGAACATGGTCATTCTCGCTCGGAGCATTGCCTATTCTCTGACCAATGTCATCAAGACGAGTCATCATCGTATTGACCTTTGTCAGAAGTTCGCCAACTGCACTGGGCAGTTGGTCGAACGATAATGATTTGTTTTCTTCCATTTGTTATCCTGATTATGTTTTTCACTTATGTCTGGTCACTCTCTTCCTTTGTTGGTATTTTGAGCGAGATACGTTCTGCCGCATCACGTTTGAGTTCGTCCACCACATCGGCATACACCTGAGTAGTGGCAAGATTGCTATGGGTAAGCAGCTTGCTCACGGTGTAGATGTCCGTTCCCTCTGCCAACTGCAAGGTGGCAAAGGTATGACGGAAGCAGTGCACAATTTAAGCAAAAGCAACTGAAAGTGAAGATGAGAGAAATGAACTGCAAGTGGTTGAGAATGAGCAATATTTCATAATTCTGCCAATTGGCTACAAAGCAAAGCCGAGCAGGATATTGAGTTATTTCAGTTACCAAACCGTTAGCGGTCAGTTACCGAAACCAACACTGCTAACGAGGTGAAAAACAAATAGTTTGTCACCAGTGTTTGTTGCACTGTTCTGCACAACTTTCTATGACGGAGAATGCTTACTGATTGATTATTTTTGCAAACTAAAAAAGTAAGCAGATGAAAGTTGAAAAATTCAAGGTGCTGCTCTACCTCAAAAAGAGCGGATTGGACAAGAACGGTAAGGCTCCCATCATGGGACGCATCACCCTCAACCGAACAATGGCGCAGTTCGGTTGCAAGTTGTCATGTACGCCAAAGTTATGGAATCCACGTGAGAGCAGACTTGACGGCAAGAGCAAGGAGGCTGTGGAAGTGAACGCCAAGATTGACAAGCTGTTGCTGGCAATAAACTCAGCCTACGAGTCACTTGTGGAGCGCAAGACGGATTTTGACGCAAAGGCGATAAAGGACCTGTTTCAATGCAGTGCAGACACTCAGATGACCTTGTTGAAGCAGCTTGACGCCATCATTGCGGACATTGAGTCAAGAATCGGCATCGACTACAAGAAAGGCACGCTCCCAAACTACCAGTACACTCGCCTGACATTGGGATTGTTCGTCAAGAAGCGTTATGGAACTGACGATGTGGCATTCGGTGAGCTTTACGAGCAGTTTATCCGTGAGTACATGGACTTTTGCTTAGACGAGAGAGGTCTTGCACTTGATACAGTCCGCCACTATCTCGCCATATTGAAGAAGACCTGCCGAATAGCTTTCAAGGCAGGACACTCCGAGCGTTATCATTTCATGCACTTCAAGCTACCTCAAAAGAAAGAGAATCCACCAAAGGCATTGACACGTGAGGACTTCCTGAAAGTTCGTGACCTCGAAATACCGGAGCGAAGAAAATCGTTGGCTTTGACACGTGACCTTTTTCTTTTCGCTTGCTATACAGGCACGGCTTATGCCGATACAGTTTCCATCACGGAAGAAAACCTCTTTCGTGATGAGGAGGGCAGCCTTTGGCTGAAATACCACAGAAAGAAGAACAAGATGCTTGCACGTGTGAAGTTACTGCCAGAGGCGCTTGCCATGTTGGAGAAATACAAAGACCCGACAAGACCTACTCTTTTACCGCCACAGGAATTTCGAGTGCTGAGAGGTAATATGAAAAGTCTCCGAGTACTATCTGGCATAAGTATGGATTTGGTCTATCATGTTGGACGGCACAGTTTCGCATCGCTCGTTACGCTCGAAGAAGGTGTTCCGATAGAGACTATCAGCAGAATGCTTGGTCACAACAACATTCAGACCACGCAAATCTATGCACGTGTCACCCCGAAAAAGCTATTTGAGGATATGGACAAGTTCATCGAAGCCAACAAAGACTTCAAGTTTGTCCTGTAATATTTTCACAAAATAAGAAAGGAACATAACAATGAGAAGTACATACAAGCAGTTTTATTATATCAACCGTGGCAGAGTAAAGGCAGACGGTACCACATCTATATTTTGCCGTATCACGATTGACGGCAAAGTGTCAGCCATAGCAACAGGTCTTTACTGTGCTCCCGAAGAATGGGACACGAAAAAAGGTGAAGCCAAGAATGCAAGAGTGAACGGACAACTGCAAGCGTTCAGACAAAGAATTGACGAAGCCTACGAGCAGGCAACAAAGGAAAAGGGCATCGTTACCGCCGAGATTCTGAAGAATGTTATTGTTGATGCAAATACTATCCCGATGACATTGCTTGCCACTGGCGAGGAGGAGCGTGAACGCCTTAGGCTGCGCTCTATCCGTATTAACTCAACATCTTCTTATCGCCAATCTAAGACATCGCAGCTAAACTTGCGAGAGTTCATCGGGTTACGAGGAATGAATGACATTGCATTTGAAGATTTGACTGAGGAATTTGGCAAATCTTATAAGTTGTTCTTGATTGGCAAAGGGTATAGTGCATCCAATACGAACCATAATCTTTGTTGGCTGCAACGCTTGGTTTATATCGCTGTTGACAGAGGTCTGCTGAAATTCAATCCATTGGAAGATGTCGGATATGAAAAGAAAGGCTCACCAAAGCGTAGACATATATCCAGAAATGACTTGCTGCTCATTATGGAGACTCCTATGGAGGATAAGGCTTTGGAGTTGGCACGCAGAATGTTTGTTTTCTCCAGCCTTACAGGTTTGGCTTATGTCGATTTACGTAACCTGTATCCACACCATATCGGGATGACGGCAGACGGTAGAAAATACATCCGTGAGAAAAGAGCAAAGACCAACAACGAAGCGTTCATTCCCTTGCACCCGATAGCTGAACAGATAATGTCGCTATACAATACAGCGGATGATAGCAAACCTGTTTTCCCTCTTTCTTCACGTGATTCCATGTGGTTTGAATTTCATTCACTCGGTGTGGCTTTGGGTATAAATGAGAACCTTACCGCACACGTTGCAAGACATACATTCGGAGTAAACATGGTTACTTCGGGCATATCAATGGAAAGCATCGCCAAGATGATGGGGCATTCCAACCTGCGAAGCACCCAGGTCTATGCCGTCATCACCGATGACAAGATATCCAAGGACATGGACAAGCTGATGCAGCGCAGAGAAACAAAAGAAACTGACCAGAATAAAAATAAGGAGGACGGGAAATGAACAGAGGAGTTATAACTATCAGCGAGAGCGGAACGGTATCCATGCCGACCGATACTGTATGGATGACCATGCAGGAGATTGCCGACATGTATAATGTGTTCGGCTGCTATGTGCGCAAGGCTGTCAAGGCTGTATTCAAGGACGGCATTCTGAAAGAGCATGGTGTGCGCCGTCATGTCAGGAAGAACGACCGCATCAGCTATGATGTGTATAGCCTTGAACTCGTCATTGCGGTAGCCTTCCGTATTGACAGCATTGAGAGCAGAGCCTTTCGGGAGTTCATCATGCAGTCCGTCATCGGCAGACAGACAAGCCGCACCAAACTGGTCTGTATCTTTACAGAGAATGCAATGGCATAGACCTGCCATAAAGCAACGTTCCTTGGAGGCTTTGCGCCTCCAGCCACTTGGGCGAACCACCGCAGTGTGTTTTAGCATGGTATTAGATTTATACAGGTAACACAAATGATACCCGGCAAACACGACCAACTCGGTATAGCCAATAAAACGAGGCGACAACCTATAACAGCCACACTCGGTAAGTTATACGTTGTCGCCTTGTTCATTTCACCCCACTCATCAAGGACATGTATTTCTCCTACAAGCCCTTCATTCTGTACGCCTCACGATAGTTAGCCATCAGAATCTTCTGAATGTCGGACTCGCGGTAGAGTATCTTTCCGCCAAGCTGGATATACGGGATGACACCGTTGTTTCGGTAGTCCTGCAGGGTTCTTCGGCTCAGTTGCAGCCTGGCACAAAGCTCCTTGTCCGTCATGAAACGCTCACCGTCAAGCATGGGGCGGTAGTTCATCACGGCACGTTCAAAATTGTCAACCATTCGGTTGAGGTGGTTCACGATGTGGTTCATCCACTCGCTGTTTCTTGTCATTACTTCATTGCTCATAGTTGTCTCGTTTTATTGTTGATACTTACGTTACTCGG
>ENA-OZKW01000013-OZKW01000013.1-human-gut-metagenome-genome-assembly--contig:-NODE-13-length-84747-cov-33.935755_pt1 | contig 84747 bp, 66 predicted proteins | sample MGYA00244833_ERZ653778 | MGnify/ENA primary metagenome ERZ653778 (study PRJEB26926, sample SAMN06165284) | human gut metagenome | biome: ENVO:00009003; feature: ENVO:2100002; material: ENVO:00002003... | reverse complement strand
TTGAGTATTAATAACTTATTTAATAATCGTCTCGTTTTAACGGGACACTAGTGATCCATTTTATGTTGTTTTTTATATTACCATCAACAATTGCAGCAAAGCCTTAAAGCAGCCCTTGTTCTTTTCTTCTTTGAAAACATAGAGAACTTTATCGATGAGTCCGCAATAGTATTCAAAGGCCTCATCATAATTGAAGAATCTGAGATATGTAGTCATAATCTATGGGTTTAACGTCTTTTCTACAAAAATAATCTAAGATTAGCGCACGTATTTCAGAAATAATTATTATTTTTACAATTGCATTCTACCGCAGAATGCCAATGGCAAGAGGCTGAGGAACTAATCAATCAATATGCCACAGCTCCAAGGGTCGAGGCGCTACGTCAAGGTACAACGCTCCATAAAATCATCATGCAGTTTGTAGCAGGTAAGTTGGTGAGGATGGAGGAAGTGGTATTTTAGGAGAAGTAACCATCAAAAGTAACTATCAAGGCGATAGAGTAACCAACAAAAGTAACCATCAAGAAGATAAAGTAACTATCAAAAGTAACCATGAAGAAAATATGCTTTAAAATGTAGAATCCTGTCGGCATCATAGTCAGCAGGATTTTCTTATAAACTTCTTCTTTCTAATTGTGTCCCTCATATAACTTTTTGAAATATTTTTAGCTAAAAGTTTTGTTGTTAAAAATAAAACTTGTACCTTTGCATCGGGTATCGTTCTAGGATTAGTATGGTTCCCAAGACATTGTGGGTAAAAACAAAAGCATTCGCTATTATTTCGCGTTTAGCCAAGAGCGTAGGAAACTCAATTTGGAATAACAAGCACGGAAATAATATGTGATAGGTGGTTCGTATTTATATATGTAGCCTCCAGTCGATTGATAAGGCAAATGCATTTACGCTATAGGCGTGATGCATTCTTATAATCGACCTGGGGCTCCATTCCTACGCCGCCCCGTGCTAAACGCGATAAGAGGCATCACGCCCTTTTTGTGTTTTAGCGGATTGATAGTTGGGTGCCATAAAACTATCAATCAATATTATATGGTAAAAGCTATAAATGTTTCAAGTTGGTTGCGGAGCGGTGAGTATCGTTCCCTAATCGATTCTGTCTTGACTAAGATTATACGAGGATGTGAACACTCCGAAAGCGAAGCTCAAACCTCATCTGTTTTCGAAACAGAAATATACTATTTTGTTAGAAAACAATTGGGATTTGAACTTTCATTTTGTAAAGAGAAACCTGTGGAAGGAATTGTACATAAATTCCAAGGTTTGTCTTCTCGAAATAGTGGTTGTGGTCGCTTGGATGCTTTGGTGAATAATATGATAATAGAATATAAGCATCATACAAAACTAAAATCTGAGAAACAGATTACGTCAGCCTTTGAGCAAGTGAAAGATTATATGGAAGCCTTACTTAACAAGGAAGGTCTTAAATATGATGCTATATTAACAGATGGCATCAAGGTGGCTTATTTCCAGTTTGTAGGTGAACGCGTGAGACATACCACGTTACGCAACTTGTCTGTTGATGATATTGATAGAATTATCAAAGCAATTTTGAATAATCAAACCAAAAAGTTTGAACCGGTCAATATTGTGAAAGACTTTTCTATTTCACCAATGTCATTTTCTGTATCCAAGACTATTGCTACAATCTTATTTGCTCAACTCAATGAGCATATGACAGAAAAATCTAATATGTTGTATTCTGAGTGGAAAGGATTAATGCACCTTTCCGTTGAGGATAATGGTAAGGGAAGTGATATTGCTAAGCGTAGACTGGATTTGTCTGAGATTTTCGCTTGTGACATTTCCGACACAGAAAAAGAATATAAAGCACTTTTTGCTTTACAAACGACATATGCCATTATAGTGAAGTTGATTGCTTGTAAAGTTGTTGACCGATTAAATTTCAACGAAGATGCGCATGATTATCATGATTTGTCTATTCTTCCTTCTGATAAAATGCAGAGATTTTTTCAAGAAATTGAGGATGGCTATTCATATACAAGTGAAGGAATAAGAAATTTTCTAGAGGGAGATTTCTTTTCTTGGTATGCTGATGAAAACCAATGGTCAGAGGAGTTTTGGTTGAATATCAAGCAAATTATTATAGTATTAGACGAATACTCTACATTTTCTTTCAACGTAAAATATAATCCTGTAGATGTATTTAAGGACTTATATATGAGTATTATACCTCAATCTGTTAGACATTCTATGGGAGAATATTTTACGCCAGAATGGTTGGCTGATAGAGTTATTTCTGAGGCTTTGAATGGTATTCAAAAACAAGAATGGAAGGCGATGGATCCGTGTTGTGGCTCGGGTATCTTCATTATTGCATTAATCAAAAAAGTGGTTGGAGATATAGATGTTAATGAACTTTCTGATGTAGAAAGAAAAGTGCTTCTTAATTCAGTCATAGAGCGAGTTCACGGCATAGATATAAACCCTTTGTCGGTATTGTCTGCCCGAGTGAGCTATTATTTCGCTATTCATCAATTTACTGACATTAAAGATGTTGAAATACCTATTTATTTAGGAGATTCTGCAATTGTGCCAATTTCAAAATTGGTTGATGATATTGATTGTTATTACTATTCTATCAACAATAACAGGAATGGGGCTTTGAAGGTTCTTTTACCTAAGGACTTTGTTGACAAACAAGACTTTGGAAAGTTAATGAGTAAGTTACAAGCTCTTGTTAAAGCAGAATGTCCTTCTATTCTTTTTGATAAGATTGTAGAACATTTTACAGAAAAAGAGCGTAGTTCAACTCTATTGATGGATGCAATCCGAAATCTCTCAGAAGAACTTGTGAATTTACATAAAAATCAGTGGGACGGAATTTGGATACGAATTCTTACAAACTTCATGCTGATTGCAAGATTGCACAAACATGATCTTATCGTAGGAAACCCACCATGGGTGAAATGGGAGCATTTGCCAGCTGTATATACAAGAAAGATAAAGGAGTTTTGTGACATCAGACACATATTCTGTAATGATGGAATGTATGGTGGTGCCCAATTAAATATCTGTGCTCTTATCTCTAATGTGGCAGCGACAAATTGGTTGGCGCAAAATGGAATCTTAGCTTTTTTGATGCCAGATAGTATCATGTCGCAAAATTCATATGAGGAGTTTCGTAATTTCTATATAGACTATGAGAAAAATAAGAGACTTTATTTGCAGAAACTTGATCGCTGGTGTGCTCCTTTGAGACCATTTAAGGTTGGTAAGAAATCTGTTACACAAGACTTTAATACTTATTATTACTCGAATTCGTTTGTAAACTATAATATAGGCGTTAGGGTTAAGGCGATTTCAAAGCGAAAAGGTATCAACGACCTGGTTGTCAACAAATGTCAGTCTTATGAAGAAGCTAAAACATATCTTGTAGAGAAGGAGGAGTATGCAAAACAATTGGCTTCTAATTCCACCCAATTTACATATGTGTCTAAGGAATTTGATTTTACGGATATAATAGGTTCGACAGCATATTTGTACAGAACAGGTGTAGAGTCAACTCCTTTTGAGATATTTAAGATGTTAGGTGTGGGGAAGTCTAATAAAATAGGATACTATCATTTCAAAAACAAGCTTCTCAAGACATCGAAATATAAAGTCGAGGATGTTCCATCAGAAGGATGGGATTTCCCCGTAAATTTGTTGTATCCAATGGTGGAGGGACCGGCTGTTACTCCGTTTGCTTTTGATACAAAGAATAATTTTCATTTAATTCCATACGAGAAAGCGAATACGTCAACCCCAATATCTTTGGAGGAATTGGCTGCAACAAATGAGGAAATCGCATTGTATTTCTGTAAGCATAAATACTTGTTGGATAAACAGTCTGACAAAAGTAAAGTGATGCATCGTGGAGATGAGTTTTATGCTTTATCTAAAATTGGACCGTATACTTTTGCTCCGCATATTGTAGCAGCTAGAGATAATTCTAACTTTTGTTCTAGTGTTATAACACCAGTGCTGACGCCATGGGGAGAGTATAAGCATGCCATTTGTGTGAAACATACTATTATTATTAGTCAAGATGTGGATGGTAATTTTATAAGTGAGGATGAGGCACACTATATTAATGCAATTCTTAATAGTAGTATTGTACATGAGTACATTCACTCCACATTTAAGACGAATGGGTTTAGTTTGAAAAAGTCTAATTTGTTTTTGCCAAAGTATGAACCATCAAATAGTCTCCAGCATCGGTTGGTTGTCATTTCAAAATTTGCTTCAATACCGAGTAATAAAGCCAAAAGAGAAAAGGCATCTGCTATAGCCTCCTTAGTTTATGTTAGGCTTTGTAAAGAAGAAAATGCCAGCTTGGTTAGCAAACCATATAAACTTCCAGAGATGGAGGAAGCTTGGAAGGTTGCAGAAGAAATATCAGAAAAAAGAAAATAAATACTCAAAAATTCCATTATGGATTAGAAAACAAATCTGTTGTGGATTTTATCGATGCCATGCTATCGTCATGTTTATACGAAAAGACTATTCTACTCTTTTCTAGTCCGAGACTGTACCGCCAAAGTACTCCTGTTATCATGTACTTTGGCGGAACACTACCTATCCAGCCAGTCGGTATCTATGTCGAATAATTCAAATAATCTTCTGCAGGATTTGATTGGCAAGGATTCCTCGGCTTGTCCTATGAAGTCATCTTCATGGCTTCTGATATAAGCATCCACGTCTTCCTCCTTTACAAGGATTGGTCCTTTGATGTTTGTAAAGATGAAAGGGTAGCAGTCGTCATATTTTATATTGAAATAAAATTGCCCCAACCCGCTTGAGAAAGTAGGTTGGGGTTATTTGTTATGGTATCCAGCATAAAAGAAAAACGTTAGTTTTCACTTTTATTATTTGCTCAGATTTTGAACCATATCCAAAGGTAGCTGGGTCGCTTTGGCTACCTGTTCTGTTGGAAGTCCCATAGCCAACAAACGTTTAGCCGTTTCAATGTTGGCTTCAGTTCTACCTTCTATTCTACCTTCTTTTTTCGCCGTATCAATAGAGTTCTTGATATCCCGATATGCCATTTTACTAGCTTCATATTCCCGAATCTCCTGAGGTGTAAACTTGGCAATCTCTGCTTCCTCGAAAAGTCGGTCGAAAACCTTATCGCACAGTTCTTTCGGGCGCTGAGTAAGTTTATAGAGGTTCTTTAGTGCATAAAGCCACTTCTCGTAGAGTGTTTCCAATTCTTCCAAGGTCTTATTGAACTTGGCAATCTCTACATAGATAAACTCCAGCTTATCATAGAAAATCTTGTGGGTAGCGGTATCGCACAACTGTACATGGTGACGGATTTCCTCCTTGTCGAAGGCATCCTCGTTCATGTTGAAATTGAGCAGGGCTACGGTATAGATATGGTTGAGCTTGAAATCCCATTCATTACCTTTGGGTGCCTGCTCACGGATAGGGAAGGTAGAATAGAACAGAGCACGATCTTTGAAATAAGTCTGATAGGCATTCTGCATTTCTACGATGAACTTCTCGCCGTTTTCTCCTTCGCAATACACGTCGAAGATAGCCTTGCGGTCGGTATAAACATCACCGACGTGCTCCGGGTTCAGATACGAAACGTCCTTAACAACCTGTCTGCCATTGAACAAGCTGTTGAGGAAGCAAATGAGCAAATCCTTGTTCATTGCTGTTCCAAAAATGCGCTTGAAGCCGAAATCGGTCAGCAAGCTGATGTATCGTTCTTCTACCTGTTTCATACGCTGTTTGTTTTATATCTTATGCAAAGATAAACTTAATATTTGTAACATCCAAACTTTTAGAGCGTTTTTTTTATTTTCTTCTGTCACAGCCTTCGTTCCTATCCTGATTTATTCAGGTTTCCCTGATTTCTTCAGTAAAGGGGCGAGGAACTTGTAGGTATATCCCTTCTGCTGTTTTACCATTTCTTCTGGTGTTCCGGCAAAGAGGAGTTGACCGCCGCCTCGTCCACCTTCCGGACCCATGTCGATGAGCCAGTCGGCGAGTTTGATGACATCGAGATTGTGCTCGATGATGATGACCGTATTGCCACGGTCTACCAGTTTCTGGAGTACATCCATCAGGATGCGGATGTCTTCGAAATGCAGACCGGTTGTCGGTTCATCGAGAATATAGAGCGTCTTGCCCGTATCACGCTTCGAGAGTTCGGTAGCCAGTTTTACGCGCTGACTTTCACCGCCAGAGAGGGTAGTGGAACTCTGTCCTAACCTGATGTATCCGAGTCCTACATTCTGTAATGCCTTGATCTTCTGCAGTATCTGAGGAACATTCTCGAAGAAATCTACCGCCTGGTTGATGGTCATGTCGAGAACATCGGCTATGCTCTTTCCCTTGTATCTTACCTCCAGCGTCTCGCGGTTGTAGCGTTTGCCGTGGCATACCTCACAAGGTACGTAGACATCCGGCAGGAAGTTCATCTCGATGGTCTTATATCCGTTACCCTTACATTCCTCGCATCTTCCACCTTTCACGTTAAAGGAGAATCTGCCCGGCTTGTAACCGCGGATCTTTGCTTCGGGAAGTCCTACGAAGAGCGAGCGGATATCGCTGAACACGCCTGTGTAGGTTGCTGGATTGCTGCGAGGCGTCCTGCCAATCGGACTCTGGTCTACATTCACTACCTTGTCGATATTCTCGATACCTTCGATGCTCTCGTATGGCATCGGTTTCTTGAGCGAACGGTAGAAATGTTGAGAGAGGATAGGCTGGAGTGTCTCGTTGATGAGAGTAGATTTGCCTGAGCCGCTGACACCCGTTACGACAATGAGTTTGCCGAGTGGAAAATCAACATCCACCCCCTTGAGGTTGTTGCCCGTAGCTCCGTGAATGGTGATATGCTTGCCGTTGCCTTCTCTGCGGAGGGCAGGCACCTCAATAGCCATCTTGCCGTTGAGATACTGGGCAGTGATGGTATCGGTCTTGAGCATCTCCTGAGGTGTACCCTGGAAGACAACTTCACCTCCCTTGCGTCCCGCCTTCGGACCGATATCTACTATCCAGTCGGCAGCCCGCATCATATCTTCATCGTGCTCCACCACAATAACGGTATTGCCCAGGTCGCGAAGTTCCTTCAGACTGTTGAGCAGACGTTCGTTGTCGCGCTGGTGCAGACCGATGCTCGGCTCATCGAGGATATAGAGCACGTTGACCAGCTGGCTACCAATCTGAGTAGCCAGACGGATGCGCTGGCTCTCGCCACCCGATAGAGAAGCTGACTGGCGGTTGAGAGAGAGATAATTGAGTCCCACATCTAGAAGGAAGGTGACGCGTGAGCGCAACTCCTTGATGATTTCGTGGGCCACCTTCGCTTTCATCGAAGGCAGATGCTGTTCCACTTCTTCGAGCCAATTGCGCAGTTCATCGATGTCGAGACTGGCTACTTCGGATATATTCTTATCCCAGATCTTGAAAGAGAGCGATTCTTTTTTGAGTCGCAAACCGTGGCATTCAGGACATTCGATGGTAGAGATAAACTGGTCGGCCCATTTCTTGCCCGCCGCACTCTCGTCATCCTCCATCACCTTCTGCAGGTAGTCGATGATGCCATCGTATGCGCAGAAATAGTCGGTAGAGGTATGTACTTTTTCCTTCTCAATCTTCACGTTTTCGAGCGAACCATAGAGAATTTCCTGCATGGCATCGGCCGGAATCTCGCAGATAGGTGTCTTCAGGTTGAGGTCATACTTGCTGAGCAATGATTCTATCTGCCAGAAAATCATCTGGTTCTTGTATTTGCCGAGCGGAGCGATGCCGCCTTCATGGATGCTGAGTTTATCATCGGGAATTACCTTCTTGATATCAATCTGGTTCACCTTTCCCAGACCCTTGCAATGCGGACAGGCACCTTCGGGAGAGTTGAAGGAGAACATGTTAGGAGCTGGATCCTGGTAGGCGATACCCGTTACAGGGTCCATGAGACGCTTGGAGTAAGTCTTGGCCTCCTTGGCACCTTTCTCAAGAACCATCACCATGCCGTCGCCCTGTTTCATAGCCGTCGCCACACTCTTGCGGATACGTTCCTCATCCTCTTCCTTCACCACCAGTTTATCTACCACAGCTTCTATATTGTGGTTCTTGTAGCGGTCGGTTTTCATATTGGGAACGATTTCGAGGATGTTGCCGTCGAGTCGTACGTAGAGATACCCCTTTCTGCGCATACTTTCGAAGAGTTCGCGGTAATGACCCTTGCGCTGGCGAACGAGGGGAGCGAGCAGGAAGATAGCCTTGCCCTTATAATCGCTGAGAATCATGTCGATGACCTGTTCCTCGGTATATTTCATCATCTCCTCGCCACTCTGATAGCTGTATGCAGTACCGGCGCGGGCATAGAGCAGACGGAGATAATCGTAAATCTCGGTGGTAGTGCCCACGGTAGAGCGGGGGTTCTTGTTGGTGGTTTTCTGTTCGATGCTGATGACCGGACTCAATCCCGTAATCTTGTCAACATCCGGGCGTTCCATATTACCCAGGAAGTTGCGGGCATAGGCAGAGAAAGTTTCGATATATCTGCGCTGACCTTCGGCAAAGATGGTGTCGAAAGCCAGTGAACTCTTGCCCGAACCCGAGAGTCCGGTAATCACGGTGAGGGAATCACGCGGAATCTCCACATCTATGTTCTTGAGGTTGTGGACCCGTGCGCCCCATACATTTATCTTTTCTTCTGAATTCATATTCCAATTCTGCTAATTGCTGTTTGCCTAATAGTTACTGTTCTGCTCTTCGGTATAACCTCTGAGCAGGTTGACATCACGTTTGATGTTATACACCACGCCATCTGCCCCCTTCGCCTTGATGAGACAGAAGTATACACCCTCCTTGACCGGTTTTCCGCGGTAGGTGCCATCCCATCCCGTGGCAGGGTCGGTCCATTCATAGAGTTTCTGTCCCCACCTATTATATATATAGGCGTGGAACTCTTCGATATTCCGGTAACCATCCTTGGGCTTGTAGATGTCGTTGATGCCATCGCCATTTGGAGAGAAGGCATTCGGCATGAGAAGAGAACTGACTTTGGTCGTCTCTTCTGTGTTGTCCTCCTCGTCGTCATTGACTTCCTGAGCGTGTAATTGACACGTCAAAAGTGGCAACATGATGCAAAGTAATGCTATTTTTCGTCTCATTTCTAAAATAATTTGTGCAAAGATAATAAAAAGATGAGAGATATTGCGTCAGATGCAAGATTTTTTGTATTTTTGCAGATGAAAACATGAAATATTTGAAGATATCGTTAAAAAAATCTTGAGATATGAGACAAAAAATGAGATATTTCCTGCTGCTCGTTGGGCTTCTGCTCAGTGTCAGCATTAGCGCGCAGACTGTAAAATGGCGCGACATTTACACGGTTAAAAAGAAAGATACCATCTTTGGTATCGCCAACAAATACGGATTGAGCCTTCCTGAACTGATGGATGCCAATCCGGAGATGAAGCGTGAGGGATACATGCTGCAGAAGGGAGCTACGCTCTTTATTCCATACGCCAAGGACCAGAAGAATCCTAATCAGGTGAACGGTCAGAAGTCGGGGAATGGGGCAACGGTTCAGAAAACTGCTACAGCTCCGGCAACCTCAAAGGCTGCTGTTGCCAGAAATGCGGTAAAGGTAGGCGTGATGTTACCTTTGCATAATGTTGATGGCGACGGCAAGCGAATGGTGGAGTATTACCGCGGATTGCTGCTGGCTTGCGAAACCCTGAAGCAGCAGGGCATCGATATAGATGTGCGTGCCTGGAACGTTCCTATTGATGCTGATATCCGGAATACACTCTTGCAGGAGGGTGCTAACCAATGCGACATCATCTTTGGTCCACTTTATACCAAGCAGGTGGCTCCGCTGACCAACTTCTGCAAGACCTACGGCATCAAAATGGTGATTCCGTTCTCTATCAGCGGAGATGATGTAGAAAGAAACAAAGAGATTTTCCAGGTTTATCAGAGCGATGAAGCGCTGAATGATGCGACCATCAAGGCATTCCTGAGCCGATTTACCAATGTGCATCCTATCTTTGTAGACTGCAATGATTCTACTTCGAGAAAGGGCAACTTTACGTTCGGTCTGCGCAAGGAATTGGAACGCAGGAAAATCAATTATAGCATCACTAATGTGAATTCAAGTGTCGAGCAGTTTGCCAAGGCTTTCATGCCTTCCAAGCAGAATGTGATTATCCTGAATACGGGACGTTCACCACAGTTGACTCAGGTATTGAACAAGCTCGACGAATTTGATGCGAAGTATCCGGGTGCAGCTATTTCGCTCTTCGGCTATACCGAATGGCTGATGTATGCCAAGTATAATCTGGAAAGATTCTATAAGTATGATACTTATATCCCTTCCACCTTCTATTATAACCCGAACTCAGCACAGACCAAGGCGCTTGAGAGCCGTTATGAGCGCTGGTTCCATCAGCCTATGATGGTGGCACAGCCAAGATTCGCCATCACCGGTTTCGATCACGGAATGTATCTGATTCAGGGCGTCAAGAGATACGGAAAGAACTTCACAGGTGAGCGCCAGCAGATGACTTACCAGCCTGTGCAGACTCCACTCCGTTTCGAGAAGACCAGTAGGGGAGGATACAAGAACAAGAGTTTCCAGTTGATTCACTATACCTTTAATCATCAGATAGAGGCGGTGAAGTACTAGTTTATAGTTTACAATTTATAGTTTACAATTTATAGTTGATAATGAATAGAAATATTGGGCTGCTGATTCTGATGCTCATCTTCGGAATTCCAGTTTCGGCACAGATAGGAGAGCATCGTAATGATTTCGCCATTGGTTTTAATGGAGGCTATATGATGAGTAGCGTAGGATTCACACCCGAAGTACAGCAGAAACAGCACGGCGGACTGACAGGCGGTTTCTCGATGAGATATACCTGCGAGAAATATTTCAAGACCATCTGTTCTATCTATGCCGAAGTAAACTATGCGCAGGCAGGATGGGAAGAGGATATCCTGGATATGGAGAATAATCCGGTGATTATCACCGAAACCAAAGAGGCGATGGCTTACAAGCGTACCATCAACTATATTCAGGTGCCAATCTTTGCGCATCTGGCATGGGGTAGGGAGACAAGAGGACTGAATATCTTCGTGAATGCCGGTCCGCAGTTTGGCCTCTATCTGAGTGATTCGCAGAAGACCAACTTCTCGGTAGAGCACATGCCGGCAACCGACAACAACCGAGTAAGTCCGGTGGTAGCTCAGGATACAATGGCAGTCAAGAACAAACTCGATTATGGTATCGCCTTGGGCCTGGGTGCTGAATACAGTATTCCGAAGGTGGGGCATTTCCTTGCTGAAGCCCGCTACTACTATGGCTTGGGTAATATCTACGGTGCTTCTAAGCGTGATTATTTCGGAAAGAGTAACTATGGACAGATTGTTCTGAAACTCTCTTATCTCTTTGATATCACCAGAACGAAGAACGTGAAACGGAAATAGATGATAATTAATAATTGATAATTAATAATGATAACGGGTTTATCATTTATGTTTTAAAGAAAATGAGTACAACAGAAAAAATGCAGATGAAATTGAGCGACTCGAAGTCTGCTCGCTGGACCGCCCTCCTCATCGTGAGTATCACGATGATGTTCGGTTACTTTTTTACAGATGTGATGTCTCCACTGGAGCCTCTCTTGACAGCAGCCAAGGGAGCAGAGAATGGTCTCGGACTCGGATGGAATTCGGATGAGTACGGCTTCTTCTCTGGAGCTTACGGATACTTCAATGTGTTCCTCCTGCTTCTCTTCTTCGGTGGTCTTATCCTCGATAAGTTTGGCATCCGTTTCACTGGTATCCTCTCTACCGTCCTGATGTTTGGTGGAGCCTTGTTGAAGTGGTATGCTTTAGGTCATGAGTTTGACGGAATGGTTACTGTGCCATTCTTCGGTACTTATAGTACACAGGTAGTGATAGCTGCACTTGGCTTTGCCATCTATGGTGTAGGATGCGAGATATGCGGTATCACAGTGAGCAAGGTTATCGTGAAGTGGTTTACGGGCCATGAGTTAGCTCTGGCAATGGGTGTACAGGTTGCTACGGCTCGTTTGGGAACTGCTGCAGCTCTGAGTGCTTCTCTTCCTTTTGCCAAGGCGATGGGCGGTGTTTCTGCTTCTGTTGCTTTAGGTGCCGTATTGCTTTGCGCAGGTGTACTGGTTTATCTGGTTTATTGCGTGATGGACAAGAAGGAGGATGCTTCTGCCGCAGCTGTAGCTACAGAACCGGAAGAAGGTTTCAAGTTTTCAGACTTGGGCGGTTTGTTCAAGACAACAGGTTTCTGGTATGTGGCATTCCTTTGCCTGATGTTCTATGCCGGTGTATTCCCATTTCTGAAGTTTGCTACCAAACTGATGATTTTCAAGTATGGTGTGGATGCTAATTTGGCAGGTCTGATTCCTGCGATGTTGCCATTCGGTACCATCTTCCTCACACCGCTCTTCGGTAGTATATACGATAAGTATGGCAAGGGTGCTACGCTGATGATTATCGGCAGTTGCCTCCTGACCTTTGTGCACGTCATGTTTGCCCTGCCAATCAACTCATGGGTGCTTGCCATCGTGCTGATGCTCATCCTGGGCATCGCATTTGGACTGGTACCATCAGCCATGTGGCCATCTGTGCCAAAGATTATCCCAATGAAACTCTTAGGAACTGCATACGCCCTTATCTTCTATATCCAGAACATCGGACTGGCTCTCATTCCGGTATGGATTGGTAAGGTGAACCAGGCTAACACGGGTGCTGATGGTGTTATCGACTATACCCAGACGATGACCATCTTTGCAGCCTTCGGTGTGATTGCTATTATCATCTCTTTCCTCCTCTTGTTTGAAGATAAGAGAAAGGGATACGGTTTGCAGAAGCCTAATGTGAAATAAGTGAAGAGCGAAGAACAAAGAGCAAATTGAGTGAAGATTAAAAAACGAAGAGTGAAGAATTCGTTTGCTCTTTGTTCTTAGAAATCTTTGAAAGTATAATTTTTAAAAGAAAGGAAATAACCATGAATGCGACACCTGAATCATTGATTAAGGACTATGCTGACCCTATAGAGCAGCAGGAGATTGACAAGTTTGTATGTTCTGAGATGGGCAGACAGATACACCGGTATATCAAGGGTATGTCGGGTACCAAGCAAGCTATGTTGAAATTTGAGGAAAGGCTAGCCAGCCTCTCTGTACCAGAGAAGGAGAAGGCGATAGCCAAGTATATTGATCTGAACAGAAAAGCATTGGATGGTCTTGACTTGAAGATGATTCTGGTCCGTTCGGTAGCCAACTATTGTGACACCTTCCAGTATATGCTGGATTTTGTCAACGATAAGCGCAAGATGGTTTTCTATTACCAGCGCATCAAGGCGAAATACATTCAATATCATGAAGTGTTTGAGCAGGATGGAAAGTTCGGTATGAAAGATCATCAAGGCAACATCTTACTCTCGCCAACTTATGATTTCTTGCGCACCTGCTACATTTATAATGATGACTTGAGCATCATGCCGGTAATAGCTGAGAAGAATGGCAAGATGGGACTGGTAATGCCGGATGGTAACGATACGGTAGTGGCGGATTTCCTTTACGACGAAATTTGCTTGCGTGATGAATATCCTTACTTCGAAGCATCAAAAGATGGCGAGAATGGATTTCTTGACAAGACTGGTAACTTTGTGAATAGTTAATAGAGAAAGGGCAATCAGGTTTGGTATGAACCAACTGATTGCCCTTTTTTACTTTCGTTGCTATTAGCAACTTAGTTTTTATCTGATTTTTCTCTCGTCTTCAATCCCTAGTGAAGAAAAGCAAAAGAATTCTTCACTCTTCGTTCTTCACTCTTCACTTAAATTATCCCAAGTATTTCATCAAGATTTTGATCTTACCGCTATCACGGAGCTTGATGATGCTCTTTTCGCGAATCTGGCGAACACGCTCACGGGTAAGGTTGAACTCGCTACCGATTTCCTCCAAACCCTTCTCGTGGCAACCGATACCATAGCAGTAGCACAGAATCTTGCGCTCACGGTCTTTCAATACAGAGTTGAGAACTCTATCAAGCTCGCTCGCCATAGACTCGAAGTCTACACCCTTGTCGGTACGGCTGTCATCACCCGAAGCCATCACGTCGACCATAGCATTGTCATCATCATCGCTACCGAATGGAGCATCGATACTCATGTGGTGATTGTCAGCCTTGATAGTCTGGTCAATCTTGCTTTCTTCCATCTTTGTAATTTGAGCGAGCTCAGCAACAGAAGGTTTGCGCTGGTTCTCCTGCTCAAACTTACTGATTTCTGCACTGATTTTGCTCAATGCACCTACCTGGTTCAAAGGCAGGCGAACGATACGGCTCTGCTCGGCAATAGCCTGCAGGATGCTCTGACGAATCCACCATACAGCGTATGAGATAAACTTAAAGCCGCGGGTCTCGTCAAACTTTTCAGCAGCCTTTACCAAACCGATGTTACCCTCGTCGATGAGGTCGGTAAGAGAAAGACCTTGGTGCTGATATTGCTTAGCAACAGATACAACGAAACGAAGGTTTGCCTTTACCAATTTCTCTTTGGCACGTTCTCCCTCACGACCGCCTTTGCGAATCTTCTGGGCAAGTTCGATTTCTTCATCGATAGAGACCATAGGCTCTCTACCAATCTCCACCAAGTACTTGTCAAGTGCTTCACTGGAACGGTTGGTTATACTCTTACTAATCTTAAGTTGTCTCATAACTATCCTTTTACCTTTCTATTTAGAATTTTTTGAAGTATTTTTGTGTATCCCGAAACCTCCTCATGGTTTCGGGGTGCAAAGGTACGAAAAAAAATGCAATTACGTTGTAATATAAACGGAAATTTTTTATCTGATTTGTCTGTTTTTTAGAATTTTAGCCGATTTTCAGTGGAAAAGTGCTATGCGATGTGCGGTTTTTTGTGCAATAAGTTTGAAATATGGAATAATTTATGTATCTTTGCACACAAATTGCGAGAAAAGAATAACTAAATAATAAAATAATAATAAAACAAAAAATTATGTTTGAGAATCAACCAAAAGGTCTGTGGGCCTTGGCTTTGGCGAATACCGGTGAGCGTTTTGGTTATTATACCATGCTTGCGGTGTTCTTGCTCTATTTGCAGGCCAACTTCGGTTTTGAAACCGGATTGGCAAGTACTATTTACTCTACCTTCCTGATGATGGTTTATTTCCTTCCTATCATCGGTGGTATCGCAGCCGACAAGTTTGGCTTTGGACGTATGGTTACCACAGGTATCTTCATCATGTTCATAGGTTATCTTGTTCTCTCGCTTCCTCTTGGCAAGGAAACCGTTGCCGTTGCTGCCATGGGTATTTCACTTATCCTCATCGCTTTGGGAACCGGTCTGTTCAAAGGTAATCTGCAGGTGATGGTTGGACGTCTCTACGATGAGCCACAGTATGCCAGCAAACGTGATTCCGGTTTCTCTCTCTTTTATATGGCTATCAACATCGGTGCAATGTTTGCTCCTACTGCTGCCATCAAGATTATGAAGTGGGCGCAGGAGAGCCTGAGCGTGTCTGTGGAAGATTCATACCACTTCGCATTCGCCGTGGCATGTGCTTCACTGATTTTAAGTATCGCTATCTACTATGCTTTCAGCTTTACATACAAGCATGTTCTTGCTTCTGAGACCAAGAGTAAGGATGATAAGACTTCTGCCAAGGAGACAAACGAACTGTCTAAGGCTGAGACCAAGGAGCGCATCATCTGCCTCTGTCTCGTATTCGCTGTGGTTATCTTCTTCTGGATGGCTTTCCACCAGAATGGTAATACATTGACACTCTTTGCCCGCGATTATACACAGAAGACTTCAGAGGGTCTGCAGTCTATGGCTTTCGACGTTACCAACCTCGTAGCCTGCATCTTCGTGGTTTACGGTTGCTTCGGTCTGGCACAGAGCAAGACTGGCAAGGGTAAGGGCATCTCTCTTGGTGTCATTGTTGCTGCCATCGCTTTCCTCTTCTACAAGTACAGCAACCTTGAAGGTGCCGTAGATGTTGAGGCTCCTATCTTCCAGCAGTTCAACCCATGCTATGTAGTGGCATTGACACCAGTGAGCGTTGCTTTGTTCTCATGGCTCCACAAGATTGGCAAGGAGCCTACATCGCCAGAGAAGATTGGCTTGGGTATGCTTGTTGCAGCTCTCGGTTTCGTATGGATGGCTGTAGGTTCTATGGGGCTGGAGCTTCCTTTGACACAGGGCGATCCTGCTACAGAGGGTACACGTGTAAGTGCTAACCTCCTCATCTCGACATACCTCATTCTTACATTCGCAGAGCTTCTGCTTTCTCCAATCGGTATTTCATTTGTATCGAAGGTAGCTCCTCCAAAGTATGCTGGTTTGATGATGGGTCTCTGGTTCGGTGCAACAGCCATCGGTAACCAGTTGGTTATGATTCCTGGCATCATGTGGGGTCAGAACTTCAACCTCATTGCCATCTGGGGTGTTCTCGCCGGTATCTGCCTGGTTTCAGCTCTCTTCATCTTCTCTATCATCAAGAAGTTGAATCGCGTAAGCTAAATCTTAGAATTATAATATATAAAAAAGGCTTGCTTCATTTTTCGAAGCAAGCCTTTTTATCATATTTCCAGAAAAAAACATCTTTTTCTTTGCTAGTTTGAAAAGAAAGTTGTATTTTTGCAATGTTTTAAATATAAAAGCGTATGGCAGCTCGGGAAGATAGAGAAAAGCTAAGGTCTAGCCGAGAGAACTTGAGTAAATTCTTCTATGATTTGGCTAAGGCTACTTTCACAGCTATGGTTGTGGGAGATGTAGTAACTATGTTTTTAAAAGAAGATGTAACAACTATTAGTGTTTGGCTCTTTGTTGCAGGTTTAGTTTCCACTAGTTTGTTGTCTACGATTGGGTACAGAATTTCTAAATTGTAAAGATATGGAAGCATTAATTATGACATTGGCTGGTACAGGAGTAGTAGCTTTGATAATAAATATTTGGTTGAGTACCAAATCTGGTAAAGAATGGCTTAAAAGTCTTTAAGAAAAAAACGAGGTATCAGGCGTAACCTGTTACCTCGTTTTTTTCGTTTTTAATATATTATTTCTTCAACCACTTGTCCAACCAGCCGAAGAAAGTGCGCTGCCAGAGCACGCCGTTCTGTGGCTTCAATACCCAGTGGTTCTCATCAGGATAGATGAGGAGCTCGGCTGGGATGCCACGCATGCGGGCTGCATTGAAGGCGCCCATGCCCTGGTTGGCATTGATACGGTAATCCTTTTCGCCGTGGATGCAGAGGATTGGAGTATCCCACTTGTCTACAAACTTATGAGGACTGTTTTCGTAAGTCTTCTTAGCGTTGGCACTCTGGTCCTTGTTCCAGTAAGCATCATCATACTCCCAGTTAGAGAACCAAGCCTCCTCGGTATCGGTATACATGCTCTCCAGGTTGAAAGCACCATCGTGAGAGAGGAATGCCTTGAAACGCTTGTTGTGATGACCGGCGAGATAGTATACAGAGAAACCACCAAAGCTGGCACCTACACAACCCAGACGATCCTTGTCTACGTAAGGAAGATTGTTGGCAGCATCATCAATAGCTGAAAGATAATCGTTCATGCACTGGCCTGTCCAGTCGCCAGAAATCTCCTCGTTCCATGCGCTTCCGAAACCTGGGAGACCGCGACGGTTAGGCAATACGACTACATAACCATTGGCTGCCATGATCTGGATGTTCCATCGGTAGCTCCAGAACTGGCTTACCGGACTCTGAGGACCACCCTCGCAGAAGAGAAGGGTAGGATACTTCTTGTTGGCATCGAAATTAGATGGCAACATAATCCATACCAGCATTTGCTTGCCGTCGGTAGTCTTTACCCAGCGCTGTTCACACTTACCCATATTCAACTGGTTCAGAATGTGGTCGTTCTCGCGGGTAATCTGCTCTACCTTGGTACTCTTGGCATTCTTGCCTGGAGTTACGATGTAGATATCTGTAGGATGACTCATGCTAGCCTTGGTAGCGAGAAGCTTGTTGCCGTTGTTGGCAAGTGAGATGCTTCCGTAGTCAGCCCACTCGTTGGTAATCTGCTTCACTTCGCCCTTGAAGTTTGCCTGATAGAGGTTCAGGGTTCCGTGCCATACACCGATGAAGCTGAGGCTCTTGTTGTCCTTGTTCCATACGAAGCCCTCTACGCTGGAGTCGAACTTCTCTGATACATAGTTCTTCTTGCCGGTAGCGAGCTCGTAAACACGGAGGCGGTTGCGGTCGCTCTCGTAGCCATCGCGAGCCATGCTCTGCCAAGCGATGTACTTTCCGTCTGCAGAGAACTGAGGATTTACGTCGTAACCCGGATTGTTCTTCAGATTCTCAGGTGCGTTGACAGCCTGGTTCTTCATGCTCTTGGTTGCATCAATCTTAGGCTCCACATAGCCAGCCTCCTTGCAGAGGTTCTTGGTCTCGCGCGTACCTATATTATATAGGTAGATATCAGAGTCGGTAGAGATGGCATACTGAACGCCCTCTTTCTTGCGGCAGGTGTAGGCGATGGTCTTGGAATCCGGACTCCATGCCAACTGCTCGATGCCACCGAATGGGGCCATAGGGCACTCGAATGGTTCATTCTTCAGAATGTCTTCGCCTGCGTTGATGGTACCGTCTTCAGCCACATCAGCCACAAAAGGATGGAGAATGCTCTCTACGTAGTGGTCCCAGTGGCGATAGTTCATGTCAGTTACGAGACGGCCGGTAGCCAGAGGGAGATCAGAAGGATTCTCCTTGATAGTTCCGTGATAAGGGAGTTCCTTGATGAGGATTACCTTCTTGCCGTCAGGAGAGAAGCGGAAGCCCTGGATGCCCAACTTGTCGTTGGTGAGCTGCTTGCGGTCGGTTCCGTCTGGGTTCATGCTCCAGAGCTGTCCGTCGCGGATGAAGGCAATCTTCTGTCCGCCCTGAATCCAGGCAGCATCTGTTTCGCTCTTTGCATCGGTGGTCAATGCCTTCTGGTTCTTGCCGTTGGCGTCCATGATGAAGAGCATCTGATGGCCCTTGTTTTCCTTTACACTGTAGTAACCTACCTGGTACACCACCTGCTTGCCGTTAGGCGAAGCCTCTGCTGCACCGATTCTTCCCATAGCCCAAAGAGCCTCTGGGGTCATCAGGTGGTTCTCCACCTTGATGTTGTTTTTCTCAATCATAGTCTGTGCATCAGCTGCCGTAGCGCTCATGGTGAGTGCAGCCGCAGCCAGAATCATTGCTTTAATCATATTTCTAATATATTTATTAATTATTTCTCGTTGTCATCTTCCTGATATTCCGTGCAAAGTTACAGAAAATTGATGAAAAAAACAAAATTATTCTTCTTTCATTACAAAAGTATGCATTTTTTTTGTATTTTTGCATCAGAAATGATTTCGTTTCGTTTTAAGAACTGAATCCTTAGGAGTAGATTTCGTTTCGTTTTAAGAGCTGAATCCTTAGGAGTAGATTTCGTTTCGTTTTAAGAGCTGAATTTTCAGGAATATAAGAAAGATATAAATATTTAGTAAATGAATACATTGTTTCTCTTGCAGTTTGCTTGCTGCATTATTGTGTCGATGTTGGGCTTGATATTGGTATTGTCCAGGTTTCAGATACGTTGGTGCAACCGTCGTTATGAGGCGTCTCGCTGGTTCCTTGCTTTTTCCATGTTTGTACTTGCTGGGCATTATGTTTTGCAAATGCTTTATGGTTTCCGTGCTAAAAGCGATGAGATTGGAGCTGTTGTCAATGTTCTCTTCTATTGTCCTCTCACTTTCATCGTTTCCTATGCAGCGTATAATGTCATATCCTCTAGAGGCGGGCGCAGGAATTTTGCCATAGTGGGAGTTGTGAGCTATGCATTGATATTATTATGTTTCTTCGTCGGATACTATGAGATTCCCAAGGGAATGCACATGGGGGGGGGTGGCTCTATGTGATGCTCGCATTATATGTATTTTCGATTTTGTATTGCGTTTATACTACAGTCGTAGAGATGCGGTATCATCGAAAAATCATCGAGGATAATACGACAGAAGATTTGCTTCCTTTCGACAGATATTCCTATGCCAGTTATCGTTTGATGGGCATCATGGTATTGGCGATGGCTGCTGCCATCTGCTATCGTCCGCTTCTGTATTGCGTGGCACCGTTGATGCTTTTTGCTCTGATTTCCTTTGTCGTCCATTTCTTGGGTTTCGGTTACATTATCATGCCTACAGAGGTGAGATTGGAGATGGATACTGCTGATGCTCCTTTGGAGATGATGGAAGAGAGTGAAGTGATGGGGCTGGATTCTGAAAAAATAGATAAGATAGAATCTTTGCTTGATAAGTGGTGTGAAAATGGCGGATATAGAGACAGTACGGTGAATATGCCGATGCTATCGGCAAAGTTACGCATTCCTCGCCCCGAATTGAGCTGCTATTTTGAGAATTATCTGAAGAGCAGTTTCAGAATCTGGCTTAGCGATATCCGTTTCAAGGAGGCGCAGCGTATGCTGCTAGAAGAATGCAGCTACAGCAATGATACCATTTCTTCGGAATGCGGCTTCTCATCCCACGCCCATCTCTATAAGATATTCAAGGCTAAGACGGGATATACGCCTGGTAAATGGAGAGACTCTGTACGGAAAAAACGGTAGAATGCTGCGAAAAACAGTTTCATTCCTACCAATGAAACACCTTTTTGATAGGAATGAAACTATTTTCTTGAGCAATGAAACTGTCTGGTTATAAGATTTTGATTATCTTTGCATCATTTAATAATAGTATATAATAATGATTCAGTAAAGTTAATCAGTATGAACAAGAAATTTCCAACTTTAGCCATTGCAGTTGCAGCCTTCTGCTTGGCCTCATGTCACTGCGATGATGATACTTCGACCACATCGAAGTACATCACAGTTGCCACTTCCATCGGGCAGATGACACGCACTACCACTGATGCCAATGGCAATCAGGAGTTTGCGAAGGATGACCAAATCAGCATCTATGCGTGGACAGGCAATGCCACTGCAGTTCCCGCAGATTTCGTGGTAAACAACAGTATCAACACCTACGATGGTGCTAAATGGACAGCTTCACCGCAGATGCTGTGGAAAGACATGGAAACGCCTCACTACTTCCTTGGCATCTATCCTAACCATGCCGTGACAGATTTCACTGCCGATGAGTATGCGCTCGACACAGAGAAGCAGGAAGCGTCAGACTTGTTGGTAGCAGTTAACACCGGCATCGAAGGAGCCGGCATTACGGCAACAGCCAATCCTGTGAGCCTGATGTTCAACCATGTGATGTCAAAACTCATTGTGAACCTCCAGTTCCGCAACCAATGGGCAACCACTCCGACAGTAGCATCCGTTACCGCTACGGCAAAGAAAGCTGCCACAGTAAACTATGTGACTGCCACCGGCACTGTAGTGACTGTCACCGGTGAACAGAGCGACATCGTCCTCCCCGTTACTGCTGCCAACACCTGCTATACCTCGATAATGGTGCCGCAGAGCGATTTCCGAACTATCAACATCGTGATAGATGGAAAGACCTACACCTTTACCCATACCGAAGACATCGCACTTGAGAGCGGAAAATACACCACCGTCAACCTTATCGTTGGTCGCAACGAGATAACCCTCGGTTCGGTATCAATCAACAACTGGCAGGAAGGTACGAACATCAGCGGTGGTGAAGCACAGACAGATAATTAATAAACAACTCATAAAAACATAGACTGAAAATGAACAGAGTATTACAACTTCTCATGGCAGCAACCCTCATGACAGGATTTGCCGCCTGCTCGTCCGATGACGATATGACCAACAACTTTCCTGAAGATGGCGTTGTGCGCTTCAATGTGGGAGTGAACAATCCGCAGACCCGTGCCTCGCATACTGATGGCAGCAAGGTTACAGAGTTTGGTATCTGCATTACCAACAATGCCAATTCAAACTACACATACAACAACGTCAAAGTGACCGGTAGCAATACCACCGCTTGGACACCAGCCACACAGATGCTATGGCAAAACTCCACTCAGGCTGTTGACATTGTGGCTTATTCTCCTTATGTGGCAGGAAAATACAACACATCCACCACGACTCTCCCTGTCAAGGTTGAAGAAACACAAATCAAAGACGGCTACACAAGCGACTTCCTTATCTGCAAGATGCCGGGCTTTAAGCCGAGTACAGGACTGATTGAAGGAGGCAAACTGAATTTGGCTTTCAAGCACGCCCTGAGCCAACTTACCATTACCGTAACGCTCGGATCAGAGTTCAACGCCCCGGATTTGGTAACCACAAATCCTATCACCGATTTGAAAGTCAACGGTACATACATTGAAGGTATATGCGACTTTACCAAGGAATCAGGCTTCGTCACAGCCAAGACTACAGAAGCCAATACCATTGCCGTTGCTCCGTCTGAGTATGGCGAATTTGAAAAAGCTACCTCTCTATCATCCAATGCAAAGGCAACCTACCAGTGTCTGCTGATACCTCAGATCATCGAGAAAGGAAAATTCAGCGTAAGCTTTAAGTTGAATGGAAAACCTTATACATGGACATCCGACCAAGCCGTAACTCTCGCGGAGAACACCGCCTACACATTGGCTTTGACAGCTGGCAAGGAGCTAGTAGTGGTAGGAGAAATGACAGCCAACGCATGGCAGGAAGGTTCGACTTCCAATGTAGAGACCGAATAATAACCGAACAGATAAAATTTAATGATAACAACAATGAAGACAATTAAATATATGGGCATGGCGCTGATTATGGCTGCACTTGCCTCTTGCAGCAGCGATGATGACTTCGGAACGAACTGGCAGAACGACCCTACTGCTGTGCGCGTGAGTGCTACCGTTGGCGGTGTGTTTACCCGCAGCAACCCGACTGCAACAACCGAAGCTGAGCAGAAGAAATTCAACGAAGGTGATGCGATTACTATCTCCACAGAAGGACAGACATCAGTGAACTACATACTTAAAGATGGCACATGGGGACCAGAAACCTCTGGACAATTCCTCAAGTGGAGCAGCGAGTCTATGACGTTCACCGCCCGTTACCCAAAAACAAGCGGAGATTTTATTGTACCAAAAAATCAGAATGGTATTGATGAAATAGCATCGGCTGACTATATGACTGCGACAAAAGTTTATAATAAAATTCCCGCTAACAGAAAGGTTGATTTTCTCTTCGAACGTCAGATGGCTCGCGTGGTAATCACTATCGCCGGCTTTAACAATGAGTTTTCTGGTGACGACTCTGTTTCCGAAATGTATGTAACATCTAAGGAAAGAATTGCCAAAGACGGAAGCGCAGTTACTGCAACATCTGAAATTATACCTTACTCGCAGGACCGCTACGGCAAGAAAGGCAGCATATACTACGCTCTTGTAGCACCGAACACAGCAACCAACTATGAATTCATCAAACTGACAGTTAAGAAGTCTGATGATATAAAAGATCTCACAGTAAAGAACCCTGTAGCATTAGAAGCAGGAAAGAGTTATAATTTCAACCTGACCATCGGTAAGGACGGAGTAAGTCTTGGCACGGTTTCGGTTGAAGATTGGGGCAACACAGGCACTATCTCCGGTGGGGAAGCTGTACTAGGTACATTAGATTTATCCAATGAGAACATCAACATTACTGACGACGGCTATTATGTCATCACCACCAATGGCAAAACCACCGCAAACACTATCACCATCAGCGGCAATGCTACCGTGCAGTTAAAGAATGCCATCATCAGTACAAGCGACATCGGTATCGATGTCAAGAGTGGCAGTCCGACGATTATCGTGTCCGGCACGGAGAATAGTGTTACTTCCACTACTGCTACCGCTATCAATGTATGCGATGGTGCTACACTCACCATTAAAGGCGAGAACGGAACAAATGATAAGCTGACAGCTAAGGGCGGCTCCACATCTACTAATACTAATGGAAGTCACAGTACAGCAGGAGCTGGTATCGGCAGCAGTGATGGTGGCAACATCGTTATTGAAAATGTAAGCATAGAGGCTACCGGTGGAACTGGTAATCAAACTGTTACCCCCTATTATTCCGGCGGTGCAGGAATCGGCAGTTCGTCATCAGCACATTGTGGCGACATAACGATCTCAAATGCCGTGATTACAGCTACCGGTGGAATGGGAGCTCCAGGTATAGGAATGGGAGCCGGTAAGAGCGCTTCAGCCCCTAGAATGGGGAATATTAATATCAAATCCTCTACAATCACTGCTACAGGAGGTCTTCGTGCTTCTGCTATTGGATTCCCTAATGAATATTGTTTTGATTATTCAAAGGTCACCACCTTGACCGGAGGCACAATCAATATAGAAACAGTAGAAAGCAGTGAAACTTTTCTTAATAGGCTCACGTGTGATTTAGGCACTAGCAACACGATTATATTATATAAAATTGGTAAAGGAGATATATTATGGTTTAATTATATAGGTTTGGACGGTGGAGATTGGCCGGGTGTAGTGCTGAAGGCAAGCGACCAAAAACAGACGAGCAAAGATGGAATAGGAGCGTTAAGCAAATAGTAAGAATGATATAAAACACTCCCAAGCCTGACGGGAGCTAAGTGTCAGGCTAGTTATAACAATCACTCGCCATGAGAAAGGAGTAGAACGTCGGTGAGCAAGACAGCGTGAGTCATATTCGGCAGTTATGCTGAAGGGCGTATCCCGAAAAGCCCTTATAAAACGAGTAGGGATAAAAAGTTTTAAATATGGCTGATAATGATAAAGCAGTATTGATTGGCTATGTTCTGATCGATCAATTGCAAGATAATGGCACTGAGGGTATTGTTGAATCCGGCAAGAGTGTTAGACTCTTCAATAATGGGACCTCTTCGTATGAGGCAAAAAACGGATGCGTTATAGTCGGTCGAAAACATGCTGGTGATGAGAATGGTTATACATACTACCTGACGGGCAAACCTAAGATCTTTGATGTGGATTTATGTAACGAGGTAGATGAAGTTGGTATTGCCGTTCTTGATAAACATACTACCGATAGTTTCAAACAGTCTAATCTCAATTTTACCTGTGAAGGTAACAATGTGATTGTTGGACGTGCTCATACGGGTGATGAAAATGGTTTCACAACCTTTGTCTATGCAGAACTGGCCGTTCAGAAAGTTAATCCTACCGGTAAATATAACTATAGCATAGGAGTAGTAGAACCGAAAGACCCTCTTTTGTTTGAAGAATCAATAAAGATTGCAAAAGAAAGCAATGGAGAATGGGCATTGTCAAAACTGGGCGAATACTATCTTCCGATGGTAGCAATGTCACACAGTGGTGATGAAAATGGAACTTCCACTTACGGATTTAAGCTGTTTGGCATCTATAGAGAGCCGATTTCTAAGGACTAACCTGCGGTATAGGCTCACCAATGAAGGTAATCACACCCTATTATTGGTGAGCCTTTTTGCGTATTAACAGTTTCATTCCTACCAATGAAACACCTTTTTGATAGGAATGAAACTATTTTCTTGAACAATGAAACTGTCTGGTTATTAGATTTTTATTATCTTTGCATCATTATTTAATAATAGTAGATAATAATGATTCTTATTAACTTTTAAATGAATTACGAAATGACAGGCTTTTCTTTATTACAATCGACTGATCTAGCCGAAATTGTAGGTGTATGTATTATATTGTCCATTGTATTGGGGGCTTTGTCCCTCATGTGGAGGGATTATAAAAACTATCTTGAGGAGAATGACGACAAGCATTTTCATGTCTTGGATTTTGTCCTCAAGGAGCAGTTGTATATATTTATCTTTCTTGTCTTAGCCTTCCTGGTAGGGGGTGAGATGTTGCTGCAAGCCTATATGTAGCAGTTCTCTTTTTTTTTTCGGATAAAAGATTTGTTAGTACGATACTTCTTTTGTATTTTTGCAGGCGATTTTTGAATTCAAATTGCAAGATATAATAACAATTATGAAAATAGGATTTGACAACGAGAAGTATCTGAAGATTCAGTCAGAACACATCAAGGAAAGAATCTCACAGTTTGACGGAAAGCTTTACCTCGAATTAGGCGGTAAACTTTTTGACGATTATCATGCCAGCAGAGTATTGCCGGGTTTTCAGCCTGACAGCAAACTGCGCATGTTCCAGAAAATCAGCGATAGCATCGAGATTGTTATCGTGAGAGCCGCAGCAGCTAAAATCATAGCTTTAATCATGTTTCTAATTTTACTGTTATAATGTTGCTTTGATGTTATTTTGTTATCTTATTCAAGTTTCGCAAGTGAGGGAATTGTTTGAAGTTAAAGAAGTTATCACTCCCTACGGTCGTTCGGGAAGTTAAGAGACAATAGTCTTCTAGCTTAAACTTAGGACATTTGTCTCTTAACTTCCCTCTAACTTCCCTAACTTCCCTTAACTTCCCATATGCGAAAGTTCAGTTATCTTAAATCTGATCCAAAGCCTGTTTGATATCATCGAGGATGTCTTCTACATCTTCGATACCTACGGAGAGGCGAATCAGGTCAGGCGCAACACCTGCTTCCTTCAGCTGCTCTTCGCTGAGCTGGCGATGGGTGTGGCTCGCAGGATGGAGCACACAGGTGCGGGCATCGGCTACGTGGGTTACGATGTTAATCATGTCGAGAGAATCCATAAACTTGATGGCTGTCTCGCGATCGCCCTTCAAGCCGAAGGCGATAACGCCACAGGTGCCGTTTGGCATATACTTCTGGGCAAGCGCATGATACTCATCACCCTCCAGACCGCTGTAATGAACCCAAGCCACACGCTCATCGTTCTGCAGGAATTCAGCCACCTTCTGTGCATTGGCACAATGCTGGCGCATACGGAGGTGGAGACTCTGAAGACCGAGGTTGAGGATGAACGAATTCATTGGGGCAGGGATGCTGCCGAGATCGCGCATCAGCTGAGCCACGAGTTTGGTGGTGTAGCCCATCTTACCGAAAGCCTTCACATAGGTCAGACCATGGTAGCTGTCATCCGGTGTGCAGAGACCTGGGAACTTATCAGCATGAGCCATCCAGTCGAAGTTGCCGCTGTCTACTACAACGCCACCTACCTGTGAAGCGGTACCATCCATATACTTGGTAGTACTGTGGGTAACGATGTCGGCACCCCATTCGAATGGGCGGCAGTTGATAGGCGTAGCGAAGGTGTTGTCAACGATGAGAGGCACCCCATTCTTGTGAGCGATGCGTGCAAACTTCTCGATGTCGAGAACAGCACAGCCCGGGTTGCTGATGGTTTCGCCGAAAACAACCTTGGTGTTAGGGCGGAAAGCCTTCTGGATTTCTTCTTCGCTGTCGTTCGGATTCACGAAAGTACACTCGATGCCAAGCTTCTTCAGGGTTACGCCGAAGAGATTGAAGGTGCCACCATAAATCTCATTAGAGGTAACGATATGGTCGCCCGCTTCGCAGATGTTGAATACTGCATAGAAGTTGGCAGCCTGACCGCTGCTGGTTAAAACGGCTCCCACGCCCCCTTCGAGTTCGGCAATCTTCTTAGCCACAACATCGTTGGTAGGGTTCTGGAGACGGGTGTAGAAGTAGCCTTCCTTCTTCAGGTCGAAGAGCATAGCCATCTCCTCAGAGTTGTCATACTTGAAAGTGGTGCTTTGATAAATTGGCACTTCAATCGGTTCGCCGTTCTTTGGCTCATAGCCTCCCTGCACGCAGATAGAGGCGGTACGTAAATTCTTTTTCATTTGTCGGTTATATTTTCTTTTAAAATTCATGTTTTTGCGATATGACATGTTATGCTGCCCATTGCAAGATGCAAAGATACGGCAAATCCTTGAGAATTAAGAATAATTTGCGTAAAACATTGTTCGAAAGCAACTTTTTTTTGTACTTTTGCGGAATATTATAGAAATCTATTAAAGCAAGAGAAAACGAATTGATTAAAAACGAACGGAATTTAGCAAGATGAAGAAACTGGTTTTATTCATAGCATTCGTCTATGGAAGTATCGGGTGGGGTGGAAACAGAAGTTTTGCCCAGCAGATTGACAGATATCAGGTGGTGACAAGAAACAATCCTCATGTCATGGGGATGGATTCCCTGTCATCTCTCAGTGTGGGTAATGGTGGCTTTGCCGTCACCGTTGACGGAACAGGATTGCAGTCCTTCCCAAAGGCTTATGCCAAAGGTGTGCCGCTGGGAACGATGAGTGATTGGGGCTGGCATTCGTTCCAAAACCCGGAAGGTTTCAAGGAGGAGGAAACATGGAAAGAGTATGATTTCGGGAGAGGACACAAGGAGATTTATGCTACTCAAATCAAGAATGACAAGCGCAAGAAGGCGGCTGCCGACTGGTTTCGCGTGAATCCTCATCGCCTGCATCTGGGAACTGTGGGCTTATCGCTCGGTTCTGATCCAAGACAGGTGAAGAACGTAGATCAGAAGCTAGATATGTGGAACGGAATCATCCGTAGCTCTTTCGAATACCAGAAGTACCGTTATCAGGTGCAAACCGTCTGCGATCCTGAACGCGATATGCTGGCCACCCACATCATTTCCCGGGGCATTGCATCGGGAAAAGGAGGAAAAGTTGCGGTAGATGTGAAATTCGCTTATCCTACAGGCGGACATTGTGATGATGCGTGTGACTGGACGAAAGATCAGCTGCATTCTACCACCTTGGTGGCTCATACTGCTCAGTCGGCTACCTTGAAACGGGTAGTTGATGCAACCCTATATTATGTGGTACTGCGATGGGAAGGAAAGGCTGCCCTGAAACAGAAGGGAAAGAACTTTTATCAGCTGGTGGCTAAAGGAAATGAACTGAGCGTGAGTTGTGAATATCTGGAAAAATTGCCAGTTCAGGTATCTCCTGATAAGTGCTTCCCGCAGGTGGCATCAGATGCGAAAGCTTATTGGAACCGGTATTGGAAGCAAGGGGGCATCGTAGACTTTGGTCTGTGCAAAGACCCTCGTGCCAGAGAGTTAGAGCGTAGAGTAGTGCTGAGTCAGTATCTTCTGGCTATACAGGATGCGGGAGATACACCTCCTCAGGAAACGGGACTGACCTATAATTCATGGTTTGGAAAATTTCATCTCGAAATGATACTCTGGCACCAGTTGCAGTTTGCTACCTGGGGACATCCCGAACTTCTTGACCGTTCGCTTTCCTGGTATCTGAAGGCTGAGAAGAATGCGCGGAAGATAGCAGAGAGACAGGGATTCAAGGGGGTGAGATGGATGAAGATGACCGACCCTGATGCCGGCGAGGCTCCATCGAGTACGGGCAGTTTTCTGATTTGGCAACAGCCCCATCTCATCTATCTGGCAGAGATGCTGTACCGTGCCAATCCTTCGCCTGCCGTCTTGCAGAAATACGGCAGACTGGTAGAGGAAACCGCTCAGTTTATGGGCGATTTTGCAACCTGCGACCAGGTGAACAACCGTTATACGCTTCGGGGCTGTATTGCAGCTCAGGAAACATTGCCGGCAGCAACAACCGTGAATCCGCCATTCGAATTGAGCTACTGGCATTTTGCTCTCGAGGTGGCACAGCAGTGGCGGGAGCGTCTGGGCAAGCAGCGTGATGCCCATTGGGAAGATATCATCCGCAAAATTTCGCCTCTGGCAGATAAGGACAGTCTGTATCTGGCTGCAGAAACCGAACCGGATACTTACCGGAAGGAACGTATGTTCAGCGATCATCCTGCTGTAATGGGAGCTGTGGGGGTATTGCCTCTGAATGTTGCCCAGGTAGATTTGGCGAAGATGAAGAAGACGGAACAGTGGATTTGGAAAAACTGGAAATGGGCTACCTCTTGGGGCTGGGACTATCCGATGATGGCGATGTGCGCCGCCAGAATGGGCGAACCGCAGAATGCTGTAGGAGCCTTGCTCATGAAACAGCAGAAGAATACCTATCTGGTGAGTGGGCACAACTATCAGGATGCCCGTCTCCGTCTGTATCTTCCGGGTAATGGCGGTCTGTTGATGGCTGTGGGAATGATGTGTGCGGGATGGGATGGAAGTACGCATCCGAACCCTGGATTTCCGCAGGATGGCAATTGGAATGTGAGATGGGAGGGGCTGAAACCTCTGCCATGACAGAAAAATAAGCAACTTTCCGCTTTTCTTGTTGGATAATTCAATACTTTTTTGTACTTTTGCAGTCAAATTTGCAAAATAATAGCGAAATAGTTTTATTTAAAGTAGTATGAAGATAGGTTTCGATAACGAGAAGTATCTGAAGATTCAGTCAGAACACATCAAGGAGAGAATCTCACAGTTTGACGGAAAGCTTTACCTCGAATTGGGCGGTAAACTTTTTGACGATCATCATGCCAGCAGAGTTTTGCCGGGTTTCCAGCCTGACAGCAAACTGCGCATGTTCCAGAAAATCAGCGATAGCATTGAGATTGTTATTGTGATTAGTGCAGCCGATATTGAGAAAAACAAGAAGCGTGCCGACTTGGGCATTACTTACGATGAGGACGTGTTGCGCCTTCGTGGTGAGTTCCAAAACCGTGGTTTCATGGTGGGGTCTGTTGTCATCACTCATTATAATGGTCAGCCTGCAGCCATCGCCTTCAAACATCGTCTGGAGCGCGAGGGCATCAAGACTTACTGCCATTATCTCATCGAGGGCTATCCTCATAACGTGAGTCTGATTGCCTCTGACGAGGGATTCGGTCAGAACGATTATGTTGAGACTGAGCGTCCTTTGGTTATTGTTACTGCGCCAGGTCCTGGTAGCGGTAAGATGGCGGTTTGTCTGAGTCAGCTTTATAATGAGAATAAGCGTGGCGTGCATGCCGGCTATGCTAAGTTTGAGACATTCCCTGTGTGGAATCTCCCATTGAAGCATCCTGTGAACATCGCATACGAGGCAGCTACTGCCGATCTGAACGATGTGAACATGATAGACCCGTTCCATCTGGAGGCATACAACAAGATTGCCATCAACTATAACCGTGATGTAGAGATTTATCCTGTGCTCAATGCGCTGTTCGAGGGAATCTATGGAAGCAATCCATACAAGTCGCCTACGGATATGGGCGTGAATATGGTAGGCTTCTGCATCTCTGATGATGAGGCTTGCTGCGAGGCATCCAAGAACGAGATTGTCCGCCGTTACTATGCGGCTACCAACAAGATGGCGGCTGGCGCTTGCAACGATGATGAGATTAACAAGATTCAGATGCTCTTTAATCAGGCTAAGATTACTACTGATTATCGCAAGGTGACGGTTGCTGCCAAGAATCATAAGAAGGAGACGGGACATACCTCTTCTGCCATTGAATTGGAGGATGGTACCATCATCTGTGGTCATAGCAGCGAGCTGCTGGGCTGTAGTGCGGCATTGATTCTGAATGTTACCAAGCAGCTGGCGGGCATCGACCATGAATTGAAGCTGATTCCTCAGTCGATGATTGAGCCTATCCAGCATACCAAGGTGAATTATCTCGGTGGTCATAATCCTCGTCTTCATACTGATGAGGTTCTCGTAGCCCTCTCTGTTCTTTCAGAGAATGATGAGAACTGCAAGAAGGCATTGGAGCAGTTGCCTAAGCTTCGCGGCTGCCAGGCTCATTGCACCGTGATGTTGAGTGATGTAGACCAGAAGATTTTCAAGAAGCTCGGTGTGAATATCACCTGCGAGCCGGTATTGAAGAAGTAAATTCGGGTTGGATACTATTGAAGAAGCAAATTTGCTTTAAACAATATACCCCCGAAAAGGTATAGTTAATCTCGAAGTTTGATTAATTATACCTTTTCGGGGGTGATTTATTTTTATTTTATACAGAGACATTATCTTAATGCCATAACTCTGCTGAGAATCAGTTTCTTGTATTCCTTCTTCATGCTGTCCGGAAGGAAAGAGGCTTCTATCAGGTCGAGCCATTTCACGATGGAACGGCGGAACTTCTTGGCTATGTTGTTGATTACCTTGTCGCTGAGGCCCGAGGCGGTCATTACCTTGACGAAATCAGATTTCTGAATCTTTCTCTTTCTTCCGTTGAGCGTCAGGGCGAGCTCCTCGGTATCTTCAGGCATAACAATCTTCGTGCAGAGGAGGTCGTAGGCTGGAGTTAAGCCATAACCCAACTTGCGGTTGTTGTAGAGCGAGAAGTTTTTGAGGTGCATGTCAGCGTTGCCCGTAATCCATGAGAAGATGACCACTTCCCAATAGTTCACGAGGTCGAGCTGCGAGAAGGATGAATACTTCTTGATGAGTCTGGCTACCTGCTCGTAGGAACCTTTATATTTGTATTCGGTAAGGCGTTCTGACAGCTGGCACATATCTTCCATCGGTACCTTTTGTCCATCATCCAGTCGGTCTATTCTCCGGGTGATATAACAGAGTTCACCATCGGCAAAGCGTATCAGTCCGTGGGGAACTACAGCTATCTTGGCGGCTTCGGCGAGATGCATCGTGAGATCTTCTATTTCCGGTAGACAGCGGTAGCGGTCGGTTTGTGGTTTGAGGATATATTTTCCCCAAAGACCTACGATGGTGAAGCGGGATGGTTCGTTCTTTCCGCCCGGATTTACATCGAGTGAGAGCTTCGCCTGCACACCGGTGAGGGTGGTCTGGGCACGCACTACCTGTTTTGCCAGGTCGCCAATTTCCTTTCTAACGTAGGGTAGGACAGGGGCTTCCTTGGTGCCGAAGAGCTTGCGTGCGCAGGCGGGATGGTAATCTACCTGACCAGGCTTGAGCGGTTTATAGCAATATAGACATTTCTCCATAATTCTTTCTCCTTTCTAGTTTTTTATTCTACCGGAATCACGCTGACGGCTCCGATGCAATCCTTGCAGCAGGCAAGGAGGAGCGACATTCTGTCGCGCTGGTTGATTTTCCAACTGCTTTCTGCAATGTTCAGCAGCCATCCTTCGGGGATTAATCCATCGAAGAATGGGAACAAAACGGTGTCGTGGTAGGGCTCGTTGGATAAGGGGAGCGTCAGACTTACAGCCTCGGCATCATCCGATGCCAGATAATCAGCATCGTAGGCGAAGGTAAAGCCTGTCTCGTCTTCCGTCAGCAGGCCTACGTATTGGTCGTAGAGATATATTTTTCCTTGTTTCATGGAATTCTATTTTTATTCAAGTTTCGTTTGTTAGCTCCACACGCCCTGAAAGGGCAGAAGCTCCTAGCCCAGGGCAGCGCCCTGGGTTATTACGGGTGCCAACCTGTCGCCCTGTAAGGGCAAAAGCTTTCAAGTACCAGGCAATTTATAAGGCTTTTGCCCTTACAGGGCGTCTTGCTGACTGCTGCTATACCCAGGGCGTTGCCCTGGGCTAGGAGCTTCTGCCCTTTCAGGGCGTGTGGGGCATACCTAGTTTTATTCTTTTTTGATAGGAACGGGGCCTATTTCCTGACCAAACAGCAGGAGGACCTGGTTTACCTTGTCGAGTCGTAGTGTTTCCTTTCCCTGTTCCAGTTCTCTTACGAATCTGAGTCCTACGCCCGATTTCGCCGCCAGATCTACTTGCGTCAATCCGAATTGCTTGCGCATTTCCTTAACGTATGATGATAATGTATTGCTCATGTTCTTGTTGTTTTATACCCTATCGGGTAATATTATATACGGAATAATATTATATTATCCCCTTTCGGGGGCAAATATACGAATAAAAAATGAAAATACCCCCGAAAAGGTATAATTTATAATATCATTTAACTAATTATACCTTTTCGGGTACAAAAAAAGCGTAACGAATACCTTTACTGGTGGTAATCATTACGCTTTCATTTTTATCTGGTAATTTTTATTTTCCGAGATTGTTCTTTTTCTCGTTCAGTTCTGCCTGCTTGCGCATCATCTCAGCCTGCTGCTGGCGCTGCATCTCCTGGAGAGCCTGCATTCTTGCCATCAGGCCGCTTGCCTTCTTAGGGTTGTTCTTGTTCTCCTGATAGCGCTTCTCAAGGATGGCGAGGAGTTTCTCGTCGTCGGTAGTCTTGCGCAGGGTCCACATGATAGCGGCACTGAAGAACAATGAGATGAAGTAGTAGAAGTTCAGACCGGCTGAGTAGTCATTGAACATGAAGAAGAACATCAATGGCATGAGATACATCATCCACTGCATCATCTTCATCTGTTCTGCCTGCTGACCTACCATCTGGTCGCGCTGCTGGCGCATGGTCATCCAAGAGTACAACAGGTTGGCTACACAGAACAGAATACAGGTCAAACTCAAGTGGTCGCCAATCAGCCAGATGTTGGTGTTCCATTCGAAGATTGGGTCGAAGGTGCTCAAGTCGCTCATCCACAAGAACTTCTCACCACGAAGCTGGATGGCATTAGGCACGAAGTTGAACATCGCAACCCAAACCGGCATCTGAATCAGCATAGGCAAGCAACCGGATAATGGGCTTACACCATACTTGGCATATTCTGCCATCATTGCCTGCTGCTTCTGCATCTGGTCCTCAGGCTTGTTATATTGAGCCGTAGCTGCTTCGAGTTTTGGTTTCAGCACGCGCATCTTGGCTGAACTCATATAGCTCTTCTTTACCATAGGGTAGGTGATGAGCTTCAGGAGCAAGGTGATGAGAATCAATACGATACCCATTGGGAATATCTTGCTCAACCAGTCGAATACGTAGAGTGTGAAGAAACGGTTGATCCAGCGGATGACAGGCCATCCCAGGTATACGAGCTTCTGAAATTCCAAGTCCTTGCCAAAGGTACTTTCCTTCTCGGTATTCTTCAGGATCTGGAAGTCGTTAGGACCGAAGTAGAACTCAAACTCAGATGCCTTCTTACCGGTTGGGTCGAAAGCTGTCTTCATCTTAGCCTGGAACTGCTTCAGATAGCCCGAACCCTTTTCCTGAGGGATAGAGGTCATGAAGGCATCCTTCTCGAAGTTATCCTTTGATACGATGATGGCAGAGAAGAACTGGTTCTTGAACGATACCCAGTCGATGGCTTCTTCTATTTTCTCGTCTATTTTCTCGCTGCCCTCGCTCAGATGGTCGGTACCGCCTTCTGCATTATGGTAGGTGAGGGTAGTGTAACGGTTTTCGAACATGAAACCACGTTCCTGCTGGCGTGCCTTGTCGCTCCAGTCAACATCCATCTTATTATAATTAGGTGAGAACAGACCAGCCATGCCATTTGCCTGCAGGCTCATGTGCAGCATGTAGTCATCGCCCAATGTATAAGTCAGGGTGAGCGTCTTGCCTTCACCAGCCACAGCGGTCATGGTTACAGACTTGTCGGTCACGTTGGATGGAGTGAAGTAGAGATCGCTGGTGATGATGTTGGCCTCCTTAGCCTCGAGCATGAACTTGAGGCTCTGGTCGTTACCGTCGAAGAGGGTTACGTCCTTGGCATCAGCCGAACCATCTTTCACCTGCAGGTTGTGTCCCACATAGCCCTTGATGACAGCCTTCTCTACAGTAGCACCCTTGGTGTTGAGTGTTAATTCTACCTTCTCGTTTTTCAATACAATCTTCTTAGCCTGGCCTTTGAGTGCCGAATAGAAGAGGGCGGTTGAGTCTGCCTCAACCTTTGCTTTGGCATCAGTCTGGCGCTTAGCAGCGGCAGCCTTGCTAGCCTTTTCCATCTCGGCATGTTTAGCCTTGGCGATGGAGTCCTGAACGAATGCCGTTCTCTGTTCTTCGGCAGATGGCTGGTTGTACCAGCTAAAGCCAATCAGCACTACGGCAATCAGGAGGAAACCGATAATGTTGTTCTTGTTCATTTTTAAAATTTGAAATTAAAGGAGTAAAGGGGATCACTCCTTTAACTCCTAATATTTACTTTTTGTTTTCTATTGCTGTCTTTACGAAATCCATGAACAGTGGATGTGGTTTCAGCACCGTACTCTGGTATTCCGGATGATACTGTGTACCTACGTACCACTTCAAGCCTGGGATTTCTACGATTTCTACCAGGTCGCTCTCAGGGTTTCTGCCTACGCACATCATGCCGTTCTTCTCGAATTCCTGCTGGAACTCGTTGTTGAACTCATAGCGGTGGCGGTGGCGTTCCTGAATATGCTCCTTCTTATAGATATTGAACACGCGTGAACCCTGTTTCAGCACACACTCGTAAGCGCCGAGACGCATGGTTCCACCCATGTTTGATATGTTCTTCTGCTCCTCCATGATGTCGATGACATTGTGTGGAGTCTTCTCGTCCATCTCGCGTGAGTTGGCATCCTTGTAACCCAATACGTTGCGGGCAAACTCGATGACCATCATCTGCATACCCAGGCAGATGCCGAAGGTAGGGATGTCGTGGGTGCGGGTATAGTGGGCGGCGATAATCTTGCCCTCGATGCCTCGCTGGCCGAATCCTGGGCAGATGACGATGCCGTCCTGTCCCTTCAGCTGTTCTGCCACGTTCTCTTCTGTGAGATATTCTGAGTTGATGAAGGTAATCTTCACCTTATGGTCGTTGTAGGTGCCGGCATGTGAGAGACTCTCGCGGATACTCTTGTATGCATCCTGCAGGTCATACTTGCCTACGAGACCGATGTTTACCACCTCTGTAGCCTTGTTTCTGCGGTCGAGGAATGTCTTCCAAGGCCCCAGCGCTGGTGTCTCGCCGATAGGCTCGCCCATCTTGCGGAGGATGGCGGTGTCGAGGCCCTGGTTCTGCATGTTTACAGGCACCTCGTAGATGCTAGGAAGGTCTTCGCTCTGAATCACGCAGTCCAAGTCTACGTTACAGAAGCTGGCTACCTTCTTCATGATTCCTTCTTCGAGATGTTTCTCGGTGCGGAGGATCAGAATATCTGGCTGAATACCTACGCTCTGCAGTTCCTTCACAGAGTGCTGTGTAGGCTTTGTCTTCAACTCGCCTGCTGCCTTCAGATAAGGCACATAGGTAAGGTGAACGTTGATGGCGTTCTTGCCCAGTTCCCATTTCAGCTGTCGGATAGCCTCCATGTAAGGGGCGCTCTCGATGTCGCCGATGGTTCCGCCAATCTCGGTAATCACGAAGTCATAGTGATACTTCTTGCCGAGCAGCTTCACGTTGCGCTTGATCTCGTCGGTGATGTGAGGCACCACCTGGATGGTTTTGCCGAGATAATCGCCACGACGCTCCTTGTCGATGACTGCCTTGTAGATACGACCAGTGGTGAGAGAATTCGCTTTTGTAGTCTGAATGCCGGTGAATCGCTCGTAGTGTCCGAGGTCCAGGTCGGTCTCCATACCATCTACCGTTACGTAGCACTCACCATGCTCATACGGGTTCAGCGTACCCGGGTCGATGTTGATGTATGGGTCAAACTTTTGGATAGTAATGTTGTAACCTCTTGCTTGAAGAAGTTTACCGATGGATGAAGATATGATTCCTTTACCCAAAGAAGAAACCACACCACCAGTTACGAAGATGTACTTTGTTTCAGCCACGATATTTATAATTTAAATTAGAATTATTTGGGTGCAAAGTTACGACATTTTTGTGAAATGAGCAAAAATATTCCTAATAAAGGGCTGAGATTTATGAATTATTTATTACCTTTGTGCCCAAATTTATAAAATTAAGGTATGAAAATAAAATTTGGATTACTCGTTCTTGCGTTCCTTTCGGCTCTGACGCCTGTTTCGGCCCAGCGCAAAGTGAAAAAGGTTGAGGTGGAAAAAGTGCCGCAGAAAACGGTGGCTGACATCTATGCTGATTCGCTTATGAAGACCCGGCAGCGCATCGATTCCATGAAGATGGACTCTAAGGACATCAGATATGCCCAGCTCTTTACGCCGCTCACGTTCTATCATGGGCCGGCAGCCCGCATGTTGCGGCTTAAACCTCAGGATGGGGTGAAGGATTCGCTCGGTACAATGCTCGACCAGACTCTGATGGAGGTTTATCTCACGCGTCCCGACCTGGTGCGCGATACCGAGACTCATCTCAAAGAGGTGGGAGCACCGCTGGCTACTCAGAGCAAACCGAAGAAGAATCATCCTGACATCGTAGAGCAGGTGGCTCCGAAGGCGATTGAGGTGGATGCGGCACCGATGGATATCATCATCACCCGTCCTAACTTCTGGACCATAGGTGGCGATTATTATCTCCAGTTCCTGCAAAACTATGTTTCTGACAACTGGTATAAGGGTGGTGAGAGTAATTATTCGGTGCTCGGAAGAGTGACGATGTTTGCCAACTACAATAACAAGCAGAAGGTTAAATGGGAAAATAAGGTGGAGATGCGCCTGGGTTACCAGACTTCGAAGGGTGATACGGTTCATACGCTGAAGACGAGCGATGATATGATCCGATACACCGGAAAACTCGGTCTGCAGGCTTCAAAGAAGTGGTATTACACCATCCAGGTTGTCGGCCAGACCCAGTTTACGCATGGTTACAAGAACAATGACAAGAAGGTTTATTCCGATTTCTTCTCGCCATTCAATCTGAACCTCTCTGTCGGTATGGATTATAATGTAGACTGGTTCCATCATCGCCTGAAGGGTAGTGCTCATCTGGCTCCTCTGGCTTTCAACTGGAAGTATGTGGGCAGAGAGTCGCTGGCTACGCGATACGGACTGGAAGAGGGACAGCATGGTATGACCGATTATGGTTCTGAGTGTACCTTCGACCTGTCGTGGCAGATAGCGGATAATATCAAGTGGAAGACCCGTCTCTGGGGATACACCACTTACAAGCGTGCTGAAATAGAGTGGGAAAACACCATCACCTTCCAGTTTAACCGTTATATTTCTACCAACATCTTCCTCTATCCGCGTTTCGATGATGGTGTGAAGCGCAAGGATGATAAGAGCTATTGGCAGTTTAAGGAATTCATGTCAGTAGGTTTCTCTTATTCGTTCTAGTATAAGCTGTTGACTGTAAACACAATGAAGGCTCGTTCCTGTAGTAGGAGCGAGCCTTTGTTGTATCTGTTAGAATCGGAAGCAAACCTCGGCATCTGCCATGGAGTAATTATGCTTCGCAAGTGTCTTGTCGTTGATAAGTGCATACTCGGTAAGGATAGAGATTCGCTTGCCGATGTGGAAGTTCAGACCAGCCTCATACTGGGTTCTCTGCATGTTGCTCTTGCCGTTAGGCTGATACATGTCGTAACGTGCCTTGATGTCGATTCGGCTGTTCTTTGGCAGCTGAGCCAATGGGGCGATAACCAGTCCATATACACCCTGTGCCTTATCGCCTATTTTTGCATTCAGATTGCAGTCCTTGGCGTTGGCATCGTTGAAATTGGTGATGCTCTTGGCAAAAGCCTTGCCGGTAGAGTGGATATACTCAGAACGTACGGTCCAGCCGTCTTTCTTATATTCGAAAGAGAAGGCGTAGCGGTTTTGGTTCAGGCTGCGGGTGCCGCTGAATGTCTCTTTTACAGGTTTTCCTTCCTTGTCAAGAACGGAATTTCCAGCAGCATCTTTCTTGTAGATGATGTTTCCCTGTTCATCATCGGTCCAAGTTCCCTTTCTTGCATAAGAACCGGTCCATCCGAAGGCACCGATGCGCATGCCGCTTACAGGCATTACCCATACACCACCAATCACATTCTTCTGCTGGTCAACGTCCTTGGTATTGGTTCCCTGTCCGTTGAATACACCAATCTGATAGTGCAGCAGGTTTCTGCCATTGGCATTCTTGAGGAAATCGCCTTGGAACTGAAGACCGATGTCACGACCGTTGGATGCATGCTCTCCGGCACGGTCGCTGAAACCAGCCAGCTTGCTCACGTTCTGTGAATATCCCATAAAGCCCTGGTCGATAGGATGCATCGGATTCTCAAAGGTGAATGGGTTCTTGAACTGACCAATCTTCACCTTGAAGTATTCATATTTCTGCCATTCTGCAAACAGATCCACCATTCTCGGACTGGAACCGAGGGTAGAGGTGTTGCCGTTGAACTGAATCTGAGTCTTCCAGTAGAAGTCGCCTGCTATGCGACCTTCGAGAGAGATACGCGCCATACGGATGTTGAATGAGTTGGATTCAGCATCTTTCTGTCCGTTGTACTGATACTGGGTCATTCCATAACCCGACAATTTCACGTTGCTCAACCATGACGGTATTTCGATGGTCTGCTTCTGCTGGGCGCTGGCTGAGACCGAAGCTACAGCCATGAGCGCCATGATGATGGTTTTCTTCATCTTGTTTCTATTTTGATTTCTAGGTTTATCTCTTTTCGAGCAATACCACGTTCTCTACGTGAGGGGTATGAGGGAACATGTCCACCGGCTGTACGGCAGCTACCTTATACTCCGCATCCATCAACTGCAGGTCGCGAGCCTGGGTAGCCGGGTTGCAGCTTACGTATACGATGCGCTTTGGTGCTGCATTCAGGATGACGTTTATTACGTCTGGGTGCATGCCGGCACGTGGAGGGTCGGTAATGATGACGTCAGGACGACCGTGCTGCGCAATGAAATCATTGGTTAAGATATCCTTCATGTCGCCTGCATAGAAGAGGGTGTTCTCGATGTTGTTCACCTGAGAATTCACCTTGGCATCCTCTATGGCCTCTGGCACATACTCGATACCGATTACCTTCTTTGCCTTGTGAGCCACGAAGTTGGCGATGGTTCCCGTGCCGGTGTAGAGGTCGTAAACCAGCTCATCTCCGGTGAGGTCGGCAAACTCGCGGGCCACGCAGTAGAGGTGGTAAGCCTGCTCGGTATTGGTCTGGTAGAAACTCTTAGGACCCACCTTGAACTTCAGGTCTTCCATCAGTTCGTAGATATGGTCGTTGCCCTTGAAGAGGCTGAGTTCCAGGTCGTTGATGGTATCATTTCCCTTCTGGTTGTCTACATACATGAGCGATGTAATCTGAGGGAACTTGTCAGCTACCTGCTGCATCAGCTCCAATGCTCTCTGCTCATCGCCCTCCTCATCGTAGTGGAACTGGAAGACGAGCATCCACTCGCCGGTGTTCGAATTACGAATCATCATGTTGCGGAGCAAACCATGCTGCTCGCGGAGATCGTAGAAGGTATAGTTGTGAGAATCAGCATATTCGAATACGAAGTTGCGGATCTTGTTGCAGAGGTCATCCATCAGCCAGCACTTCTTGATAGGATAAATCTTGTCGAAGGCTCCGGTGATATGGAAACCGATGGCGTTCTGAGCGTGGCGCTCCTTGAGTGATGTTACGGTATCATCCTCTTTCTGAGGGAGCTGAGCCAGTTCCTCGGCGGTGAACCATCGCTTGTTGCTGCATCCGAACTCTATCTTGTTGCGGTACTCCTGGGTCTTCACGCTACCCATGATAGGGCGGAACTCAGGGAGTTCTATCTTTCCGATGCGGGTGAGCTGGTCTTCCACCTGTTTCTGCTTCGCCTTGATCTGCTCCTCGTAAGGCAGGTTCTGCCATTTGCATCCGCCGCAGATGCCGAAGTGCTCGCACATAGGCTCCTGTCGCACCTCGCTCTTCTTGATGAAGCGAACCACCTTGGCTTCGCAATACTTATGTTTCTTCTTTACTACCTGTAAGTCGACAACATCTCCTGGCACACAGAAAGGTACGAAGATGACCTGTTCATCTACGCGTGTGATGCACTTACCCTCGGCTGCTACTGCCTCGATGGTGATGTTCTCTAACAGTGGTAATGGTTTACGTTTTCTTGCCATAATAATGTTTTGTATTTTTTTATGGGTGCAAAGATACGGCAATTTTATGAGAAATGCAAGAGTTGTCCCAAATTATTTTCATCCTTGTCCTGAATCACGTGAAGGTGAAAAGGCTTTTGAAGGTAAAAAAGTAAAAAGGTAAAAAAGTAAAAAGATTGTGAGGCGATAACAAAAGTAACAGAAGTAACAGGTAATATTCTGTGGTTGTAAAGGGATGAAATGTGAATGTGAATGTGAATTTGAAATGTAAGTGAAGAAAACGGACTGTCATGTGTATCCTTTTGTCAAGGCTGTTTATTGATGATTTTTGATAGTATATATTTTAATTGTTCGTACGCGCGTACCTTATTATATATGAATTAAATGATATTAATATCATTACATGCATTCTTTTTTCTTTGCATTTACATTTCAAATTCACATTCACATTCACATTTTTACATCAGAAGTCACCTGTTACTTTTGTTACTTTTGTTATCGCCTCGCAATCTTTTTACCTCTTTACCCTTTTACTTTTTTACCCTTAAATTACGTCCCGACGCAGCCGTTGCTACATCGCGACGCAATCTTTCGTACGTCCCGACGTAGCCATCGCTACGTCGGGACGCAGTTTCAGATGCATCGGGAGGGAGTAAAAAACACCGAAAATCCAGGCTGCAATTCCGAGAGACGCACTTTCAGATTCGTCAAATATCTTCTTGTCGTATTCGGGATTGTTAATTTTCTGCCCGTGTGTGCGTCAACAGTATAAAATGTAATCTCGGGATAGCAAAAAAGCGTATAAAAGTTTGGTGGTATCAAATAAAAATCGTATCTTTGCATTACAATTAATAATTAACAACGTTAAACGGAATAAAATATTATACCTATAATAATTATGAACGAAAAAAGAGTTTATACATTCGGAAACGGAAAAGCAGAAGGCAATGCCCAAATGCGAGAAGTACTTGGTGGTAAAGGCGCAAACCTTGCCGAAATGAACCTGATTGGTGTACCTGTTCCTCCAGGTTTCACCATTACTACAGACACTTGTAATGAATATTATGAAGTGGGTGAGGAAAAAATCAAAGAACTTCTTCAGGACGAAGTGATGGCTGCTGTGGCTCATACTGAGGCATTGATGAACAGCAAGTTCGGTTCTGTTGAGAATCCACTCCTCGTATCAGTACGCTCAGGTGCACGCGCATCTATGCCTGGTATGATGGATACCATCCTCAACCTCGGTTTGAATGACGAAGTAGCTGAGGGATTGGTCAAGAAGACCGGTAATCCTCATTTCGTATACGATTCATATCGCCGTTTCGTACAGATGTACGGTGACGTCGTTATGGGATTGAAGCCTGTAAACAAGGAAGATATTGACCCATTCGAGGCTATCATCGAAAAGGTAAAGGAAGAGCAGGGCGTTACACTTGACAAGGACCTCTCTGTAGAGTCGCTCAAGAAGCTCGTTGAACTCTTCAAGGCTGCTATCAAGGAGCAGACCGGTCAGGATTTCCCTACCAACCCTATCGATCAGCTCTGGGGCGCTATCTGCGCTGTATTCCGTTCTTGGATGAATGAGCGTGCTATCCTCTACCGCAAGATGGAAGGTATTCCTGATGAGTGGGGTACTGCCGTATCTGTCATGGCGATGGTATTCGGTAACATGGGCGATACATCTGCTACAGGTGTTTGCTTCTCACGTGACGCTGGTAATGGTGAGAATCTCTTCAATGGTGAGTATCTTATCAACGCACAGGGTGAGGACGTGGTAGCTGGTATCCGTACTCCGCAGCAGATTACAAAGATTGGTTCTCAGCGCTGGGCTGAGCGTGCCGGTATCTCTGAAGAGGAGCGTGCTGCCAAGTATCCTTCTATGGAAGAGGCTATGCCTGAGCTTTACAAGGAGCTCGACGCTCTCCAGGATAAGCTGGAGCATCACTATCACGATATGCAGGACATGGAGTTCACCGTACAGGAAGGCAAGCTCTGGTTCCTCCAGACTCGTAATGGTAAGCGTACTGGTACAGCTATGGTGAAGATTGCCATGGACCTCCTCCACGAGGGTATGATTGATGAGAAGACTGCTATCCTCCGCTGTGAGCCTCAGAAGCTCGATGAGCTTTTGCACCCAGTATTCGATAAGCTGGCTCTCTCTAAGGCTAAGGTCATCACACAGGGTCTCCCTGCATCTCCAGGTGCTGCCTGCGGTCAGATTGTATTCCATGCAGACGATGCTCAGGAATGGCATGAGGACGGAAAGAAGGTTATCATGGTTCGCATCGAAACATCTCCTGAAGACCTCGCTGGTATGTCAGCTGCCGAGGGTATCCTTACCGCTCGTGGTGGTATGACTTCTCACGCTGCCGTTGTAGCCCGTGGTATGGGTAAGTGCTGTGTATCAGGTGCCGGCTCTATCAACGTTGACTACAAGACTAAGACTGTTGAGATTGAGGGCGTTGTTTACAAGGAGGGTGATTACATCTCTCTGAACGGTAGTACAGGTCAGGTTTACGCAGGACAGATTGAGACAAAGGCTGCAGAACTTTCAGGCGACTTCAAGGAGTTGATGGACCTCTGCGACAAATATACAAAGATGGAGATCCGTACCAATGCAGATACTCCACATGATGCTGAGGTAGCTCGTGCATTCGGTGCCAAGGGTATCGGTTTGACACGTACAGAGCACATGTTCTTCGATGATCAGAAGATTGTAGCTATGCGTGAGATGATTCTGGCAGACTCAGTAGAGGGTCGCGAGAAGGCACTTGCCAAGCTCCTTCCATATCAGAAGGCTGACTTCTACGGCATCCTCAAGGCTATGGATGGCTGCCACGTGAACATCCGCTTGCTCGACCCACCTCTCCACGAGTTCGTACCTCACGATTTGGCTGGTCAGGAGACCATGGCTAAGGAGATGGGCGTAAGCGTAGAGGAAATCAAGAAGCGTGTAAACTCTCTGGCAGAGAACAACCCAATGCTCGGTCATCGTGGTTGCCGTCTCGGTATCACATTCCCTGAGATTACAGCTATGCAGACCCGTGCCATCCTCGGTGCAGCTTGCGAGTTGAAGAAGGAAGGTTACAACCCATGTCCTGAAATCATGGTTCCGCTCATCGGTACCGTTCAGGAGCTCAAGCAGCAGAAGGCTATCATCCTCGCTACTTCTAAGGAGGTATTCGCTGAGTATGGTGTAGAGGTAGAATTTGAGATTGGTACTATGATTGAGATTCCTCGTGCTGCCCTTACAGCAGGTCAGATTGCAGAGGAGGCTCAGTACTTCTCATTCGGTACTAACGACTTGACACAGATGACCTTCGGTTATTCTCGTGATGATATCGCTTCATTCCTCCCTGCATACATGGAGAAGAAGATCTTGAAGGTAGACCCATTCCAGGTTCTCGACCAGGAGGGTGTTGGTCAGCTCATCAAGATGGCAGTAGAGAATGGTCGTGCTACTCGTCCTAACCTCCGCACAGGTATCTGCGGTGAGCATGGTGGTGAGCCATCATCTGTTAAGTTCTGCGCTAAGGTTGGCATGAACTACGCTTCATGCTCTCCATTCCGCGTGCCAATCGCCAGACTTGCTGCGGCGCAGGCTGCTGTAGAGGAGTAATTCTCTTTTGAAAGAAGATTGTACGATTAATGATTAGATAATTAGAGGAAAGTGTTTCGTAATGAAGCGCTTTCCTCTTTTTCGTCTTTTTTAGGTTAAATTTCGAAAGAAAATGAGCAAATCATTTGCAAGTTACATTTATTTTCCGTAATTTTGTCGGAAAATAGAGAAATATGGCAGCAAAAGAAGAAAAGGAAAAGGCAAAGTTTGTCAGAGAAACAGTAGTGAAGTATTTCTTTGATATGAGTAAATCCACTTTTACTGTAATGGTATTAGGTGGGATGGCGGCTCTGTTTGGGATAGTTCAGACCAATCAGGAAGATTCTTACTGGGCGATATTTTGGGGTATCTTCTTAACTGTCATTTTATTTATAATAGGTTTGTTAATTTCTAAAAGGTAGATATATGAATACATTAGCTTTAACTTTTGCCGTTTGCTCAATAGTAGCATTGGCCTTTCTTGCATGGCTCTTTACTCCTTGGGGAAAGAAATGGTCGAAGGAATTGTAGTGATGAAGAAGATAAAATATATATTATGCGCTTGCCTGATGATGGCAAGCTTGGGCATGGAAGCCAAGTCGATAAAAGACTTGCTGGTTTCGATGCCCGATTCTGTTGTGCCTTATCTCAACCACAACCTGCGGCTGGAATTTGCTGAGCTGCAGGAGATGGGAGTGAAGGCAGAAGTGAAGAATCTGTTAGGCGAAACGAGTGTGATGGATACGCTGACTGCTGATTTCGCCCAGTTGAGAACAAGCAAGAGCGCTACTTTGCAGATGAAGAAACTGCCATCGGCTAACGGCGATTCGCTGCTTTGCGTGGTGAAGACTTTTGCTGGTGTAGAGAAGGAGAGCGAACTCTATCTCTTTAATCAGGATTGGCAGGAGCAGGATGCCAGCAGAATTTTCGATGGAAAATCTTTGCAGGAACTCGCTTCCGGACTTGTTGCCAAACCCGATACGATGAGTGAGGCTAAGTTTGAGGAACTCAAGGGAAAAATTGAACTCAAAATCGTGAGTGCTTTGCTCCTGCAACACGAAAACAGCCTCGTAGTGCGCTTGGCTTTACCTTTCCTGTCTGCTGACGATAAGAAGGCTGTAAATGCAATAAAAGTGCAAAGAAAGTTTAATTGGAATGGTGAAACTTTTAAGGAGAGTTAAATCCTTGAAGCTTTTTGCTATAAACTATTGCAGGTTACAAGATTATTTGTACCTTTGCATCGTGTTTTTCATGGTATTAGATTATTAAGGTTAATAAAAGATTGGTTGTCGTGAGACAATCAATTTTTTTTTTGTCCCTATCTGAAGGCATCAGCCCCTTGTCTTACCCATCGGCTGGAGGTCGTTGGTTCAGACCGCAGGGCGATGTTTAGAAGATAACCATTCCGATGATACCGCAGATGAAAAGCAGCAGGATAGGGTTGGTCTTTCTGAATTTTGTGAAGTAGAAAGCAGCCAGAAACAGCACGATGCTTGCTCCGAAGACAAACGGATTGTCGGTTGGTGATCCGAAGTTCTCTTTATTCATCAGGAGAACAGCGGCAGCAGCTATCAGTCCGATGATGGCAGGGCGGAGTCCCGCAAAGATATCCTTTACGATTTTAGAATCCTTGTGCGTAATCAGATAGCGGCTGATGAGAATCATGATGATAAAAGGCAGCCACATGATGGAGAGCGAAGCCAATACCGAACCCAGACAGGCTGCCCAAGTAGGATAGCCGTCGTGAAGGCAGGCGGTATAACCTACGTAGGTGGCACAGTTGATGCCGATAGGTCCCGGCGTAGACTGGCTGATAGCCACTATATCCGTAAACTCAGCATTGGTAAGCCAATGATTCTTCACTACCGTCTCGTTGTGGATGAGCGAAAGCATCGCATATCCGCCACCAAAATTAAATGTACCAATCTTGGTAAATATCAGAAATAACTTGAGAAATAACATATCTTTTCTGTAAACTGTAAACTATTAATTTTTAACTATAAACTTTCCATAAAGCCAGCCGAGCACACCGGCAGCAATGATGATGTAGATAGGGGAGATGCCGAAAGCTGCAATCAGCAGACAGCAGACAACGGGAATCCAGATGTTGTAGCGGTTGATGTTTGCCGTCTTTGCCATCTTGAAGCAAGGCGCGGCAATGAGCGCTACCACGGCAGGGCGCACACCCATGAAGAACTTGCCCACCCAATAATTGTCCTTGAAATGCTGGAAGAACATGGCGATGATGAGAATGGCGATGATAGAAGGCAGGGCGATGCCAATGGCACCCACAATGCCTCCCCAGACTCCCTTCAGCTTATAGCCGATATGACTCGCCATATCGATGGCGAAGATGCCCGGAGTGGTCTGCGCCACTACCATGATATCCATGAACTCCTGCTTGTCCATCCACTTGTTCTTGTCTACAAATTCCTGTTCCATGATCGGTATCATGGCGTAGCCTCCGCCTAGTGTGAAAGCCCCGATTTTATTGCACGTGATGAAAAATTTTACTAACATATCAGTTGCTTCTATATTATTTTTCTCTTATATCTGTTGAAATCGACTGCAAAAATACACATAATTTGTTAAATATGTTAGCTTTCATGCGGATAATCTTCAAAATCGTGTGCTTTTTTCCCGAATTTTTGTATCTTTGCAGCTAATATTTTATAATAAAAAGACATTAAACTATGAATCTGAAAGTACGCCTAGCAGTGATGAACTTCCTGGAGTTTGCAGTTTGGGGAGCTTATCTTACGTCTATGGGCAACTATCTCGGCAAGGCTGGGATGGGTGCAGAGATTTCCTGGTTCTATACCATCCAGGGAATCGTATCTATTTTTATGCCTACATTGATGGGTATTGTTGCTGATAAGTATATCCAGCCGCAACGTCTTTTGGGCTATTGTCACCTTTTGGCAGGAGCAGCCATGATTGGTCTGTTCGGTATGGGACAGGCTAGCCAGACTCCTAATGAGGCAATGTTTATAGCTGTTTACACCTTCAGCGTGGCATTCTATATGCCTACATTGGCATTGTCAAATACTTCTGCATTCAGTATATTAAAGAGCAATGGGCTTGACACCGTGAAGGCCTTCCCGCCAATTCGCGTGTTCGGAACCGTGGGTTTCATCCTTACGATGTGGATTGTGAACTGTGCTACCTGGGACAACGGTTCATTCTCGTTCCTGTTGAGCGAGAACGCCCATAAGTTCCAGTATACCCATTATCAGTTCCTGGTATCGGGTGTGCTCAGCATCCTTCTCTTCCTCTATTGCTTCTCATTGCCTAGCTGTCCTGTAGTGAAGAAAGAGGCTAAGAGTTGGGTTGAAACATGGGGTTTCGATGCCTTCAAACTCTTCAAGAGCCGTGAGATGGCGATGTTCTTCATCTTCTCTTGCATGCTCGGTATGAGTCTGCAGGTAACCAATGGCTATGCCACTCCGTTCATTACCAGTTTCAAGGGCGATCCAACGATGCTTGATACCTTTGCAGCTAACAATGCTACGCTCCTGGTATCCATCTCTCAGGTTGCCGAGGCGCTCTGCATCCTTCTCATTCCATTCTTCCTGAAGCGATATGGCATCAAGGTTGTGATGCTCATCGCCATGTTGGCATGGGTTTTGCGATTCGGTTTCTTCGGATTGGGCAATCCTGCATTCCCGGGTGTTACCTTCTTCATCCTCTCATGCATCGTTTACGGTGTAGCTTTCGACTTCTTCAATGTGTCGGGCGGTCTGTTCGTAGACCAGAAATGTGATGTGAAGGTAAGAGCATCGGCTCAAGGTCTGTTCATGCTGATGACCAACGGTCTGGGTGCATCTATCGGAACCATTCTCGCAGGTATGGTCATCAACCATTACTGCCACTGGACAGACGATGGCTATCTGATGGGTGACTGGAAAACCTGTTGGTTCATCTTTGCCGGTTATGCGCTCGTGGTAGCTGTAGCCTTTGCTGTCCTCTTCCGTCCGAAGAAAGAACAGAAATAAGGAAGAAAAAGGTCATACTCAACGCGAGAGTAAAAACAGATAATAACGTAAGAATATAAATAAATTTAAATAAAGAAAGGGTACATAATGATGTTGTACAAACTTAAACTCGCTGCCTGCTTTGGCATCCCGGAAGGTTTCGGGACATGTATTATTAGTTTGGTAGACGAAGCCGAAAAAAGAGCTTTATCTATCCTGACTCAGGAATATGTAGCAGAGCAGCTGAAGGCATGTAATTCGAAAACTTCTGACTTTAATAATGATGTGATTTCTGTGCTTTGGACACTATTTGACAGACTCAATGTAGACGATTTCTATCTCGAATTCGATGCTACGCCAGAGAGGGGAATATATGCTACTCTTGTGAATAAAATCACAAATGAGCGAATGAGTATCAAACCTGACCAGGCTGTGTTGCTGGCTATGGCTGCGGATATGGAAATGTATACAACAAAGATGGTTATGAAGGAGCTTTCTACTCCTTTTAATAAAGAGAACGTGACTTCGACAGCTTGTTCCGTTCCACTCTTGGCCTTGCCAGACCAGATGCTCGAGAAAGCATTGGATTGTGCTATTAATGAAGAAGATTACGAAGCAGCCTCAGCCATTCGCGATGAGATAGAGCGCCGCAAAGCCAAAAAAGGTGAATAATTAAAGGATATTTTTACGTAATAACAGAAAATAAAGAAGAAAAAGTAACAATAAGAGGAAATGAAAGAAGTTAGATTTTTCTATGTGCCAGATGCGGCTACGCAGACAGAACTGCCTCAGGAAGAGGCCACTCATGCACTCAGGGTTTTGCGTATCCAGGCGGGGGACGAATTGTTCCTGATGGATGGCAAGGGGGTATTCTACCGCGCAGAAGTTTCGCTGGCTACCAACAAACGCTGCATCTATGAGGTGAAGGAGGTTATGCCGCAGCAGCCTGCCTGGCGCGGACACATTCACCTGGCCATCGCCCCGACAAAGATGATGGACCGCATAGAATGGATGACCGAAAAGGCTACGGAAATCGGCTTCGATGAAATCTCTTTCCTCAACTGCAAGTTTTCTGAACGAAAGGTAATCCGCACCGACCGCGTAGATAAGATTGTGGTTTCTGCCGTCAAGCAGAGCCACAAGGCGTGGAAACCTGTAGTCAACGAACTGCAGAACTTTAAAGATTTTATTACTACTCCCCGCAATGGCAGAAAGTTTATCTGCCATTGCTATGAGGAGATTGAAAAGAAAGACTTTTTTACCGAGATTTCCAAGTCATGTCCAGCTGATGATTCCGCCGGAGCAGCCCAGGAGGGTACTGATGACATCACCGTGCTGGTAGGACCTGAGGGCGATTTCTCTATCGATGAGGTGAGACTGGCCCTGGAAAACGGATATGAGAGTGTTTCGCTTGGCACCAGTCGCCTCCGTACGGAAACAGCAGGATTGGTGGCTGTCAACATGTGCCATCTGGCAAGAAGAATATAGCAAGTTATATCCATACGCCCTTGAAGGGCTGAAGCTTTAAAATATTTACTAGTGTGATGAAAAGATTGTATAAGAGTTTGATGTTCATGTGCTTGGCTGTCGTATTGGGATTGCTGAGCTCATGCTCGGGCACTGACTATCTCAATGCCATTCCAAAGAAAAGTACTGCGCTCATCTCTGTTGATATGCAGCAGATGGCATCCGGCAAGAGCGATGAAGACAAGGCGGGAATGCTCAAGTCTCTGTTGCACGTTGAAGATGCATCGAAGTGTGGCATCGACATCTCAGAGAAGATATTCCTCTTTGAGAGTGCTGATGGTAACCTCGGACTTTGTGCCAAGGTGAGCGATGAGGGCGATGTGGAAGACTGGCTTGCCTCGCTTGCCAAACAGCATATCGCTACAGAGGTGAAAGAGCGCAAAGGCTTTCATTTCTCTGTATTGAAAAATTCGTGGCTGGTCGGCTTTTCTGATCAGGCACTCCTCGTTATGGGACCGGTTGTAGCCGATGCACAGGCCCAGCTCCAGCAACAGATGGTGAAATATCTGAAGGCTGATGAGGGCGAAGGTATTACCGCATCGCCTATGTTTGAACGGCTGGAAACCATCACCTCGCCTATGGCTATGGTGGCTCAGGCTCAGGCGTTGCCGGAGAAGTTCGTAGCTCCATTTACCCTTGGCACGCCTAAGGATACCGACCCTTCGCAGGTAGTGATTGCTGCCGAGATGGACGTGAAAGACGGTATTCTGCAGGTGAAGGGAGAAACCTTCTCCTTTAATAAAGAAATAGATGAGGCTCTGAAGAAGGCGGCTCAAACCTATCGTCCGGTCAAGGGCTGCTACGTCAAGTCGATGCCTGCTGATGCACTGGCGGGTATCTTCATGAACGTAAAGGGCAATCAGTTCCTGCCGATGATGCAGAGCAACCGCAGCCTACAGACCCTCCTGATGGGTATCAATCAGGCCATTGATATGGATAATATCATCCGTAGTGTGGATGGAGATATGGCTATCGTGATGCCTTCGCTTACAGATAACAATATGCAGATGACGATGGCTGCTAAACTGTCGCATGCCAATTGGTTGGGCGATGTTGATTATTGGAAAACTTCATGTCCGGCTGGTGCGAAGATAGCCAATTGGGGAAAGAATGCTTACTTCTATACCGATGGCAAGACCTCGTTCTATTTCGGTGTGACGGATGACAAGCAGTTCTTTAGCGGAAGTGACCAGCTGATGGCGCAATATGCCGTGAAACCAAGTAATCATCCGATAGATGCAAAGATTCAGAAACTCATCGTCGGTCAGAAACTGGCAATGGTCATCAATCTCGCCAAGAGTTCTGATAGTGACGGCTCGGGCAAGAATGATGCCATCTCTACCGTAACCGGTCTGCTCACCCCAGTCTTCGGAAATCTTACTTCGGTGGTCTATACTTTAAAGGTAAAAGGATAAAAAGGTAAAAGGGTAAAAAGAACCTCCCTCCTCTGCGCCCCCGTTCCTAGCGATTCTATCGCTAGTCCCCCAAAAAGTCCTAATTTTAAAGGTAAAAGATTAAACATTAAACATAAAAAAAGTGGAAAAGATTCAGCTTCATTCCGTTCTCCCACAGGTTTTTGCCCAGCGCAACGACCTGAATTCGGAGATATGGAAGCAGGATGTTACCTTCGAGAAAGGTCATCTTTATCTTATCGAGGCAGAGAGTGGCAGCGGAAAGAGTACTTTCTGCAGCTATGTGCTCGGCTATCGTCACGACTACAGCGGAAGCGTGATGTTCGACAATGATGTTACCGCCAACTATAAGGTGAAAGACTGGGTAGAGATGCGCAAGCGTCACATCAGCCATCTCTTTCAGGAACTCCGTCTCTTCCCTGAGCTTACTGCCCTGGAGAATGTAGAAATCAAAAACAAGATAACCGGATTCAAGACGCGTGAGCAGATACTGAAATGGTTTGATATGCTCGGTATTGCTGATAAGGTAGATGCCAAAATCGGCAGAATGTCGTTCGGACAGCAGCAGCGTGTGGCAATGATGCGTGCGCTCTGTCAGCCTTTCGATTTCATTCTGGCTGATGAGCCTATCAGTCACCTCGACGACAACAATTCGCGCATCATGGCAGATATCATGATGACCGAAGCGAAGGAGCAGGGGGCTGGCGTTATCGTAACCAGTATAGGTAAACACATGGACTTAAACTATGAACATATATTTAGATTATGAATTTGGTTTGGAAATTATTGCGTCAGCATATCAGCATACCTCAGTTTGCGGGCTTTGCCTTCGCCAATCTCTTCGGTATGCTCATCGTTCTTTTCGGCTTTCAGTTTTATAAAGACGTGCTGCCTGTCTTCACTCAGCAAGACAGTTTCATGAAAGCCGACTACCTCATCATGAGCAAGAAGATAGGTATGGGAAATACCATCAGCGGCCGTTCCAATACCTTCTCGGGTTCTGAAATCGATGAAATCGGCGACCAGAAGTTTGTAAAGAAGATAGGAAAATTCACCTCTACTGAATATAAGGTAGATGCCCAGATGGGTGTAAACGGCGTGAACGTTCTGAATAGCGAACTCTTCTTTGAGAGTGTGCCTGACGGTTTTGTTGATGTGCCGCTCAAGGACTGGAAATATACGCCGGGAACTCAGGAGGTGCCAATCATCCTCCCGCGTACCTATATTAATATGTATAACTTCGGTTTCGCCCAGAGTCATTCGCTCCCTAAAATCAGCGATGGACTGATGGGCATGATTGATTTCAATATCCAGATTCAGGCTGGCGGCAAGAAAGAGCAGTTCAAGGGAAAGGTTATCGGTTTCTCTTCGCGACTCAACACCATCCTCGTTCCACAGGCTTTCATGGACTGGAGTAACCAGGAATTTGCGCCAAACCAGAAGAGCGATCCTAACCGCCTCATCGTAGAGGTAGGAAACCCGGGAGACGAGAACATCACTAAATACCTGGATGATAACGGTTATGAGGTAGAGACAGACAAACTGGATGCAGAGAAGACTACCTATTTCCTCCGCATGATGGTATCGATGGTGATGATTATCGGTTTGGTTATCTCCGTTTTGAGCTTCTACATTCTGATGCTCAGCATCTATCTGCTGGTACAGAAGAACTCTTCTAAGTTGGAGAATCTTCTTCTGATAGGTTACAGTCCGAACAATGTAGCAAAACCATATCAGGTGCTCACCATCGCGCTGAACATCGTGGTACTTGTTATCGCGTGGATCATCCTCTTCTTCCTCCGCGATTACTACATGGGCTTCATCGAAACCCTCTTCCCTGATATCGACGAGGGCACCATGCTCCCAGCCATTGCTCTAGGTCTGCTCCTGTTCCTGATAGTTTCTATCCTGAACATCGTAGCCATCCGTCGCAAGGTGATGAGCATCTGGCAGCGGAAGGAGTAAGGCATCTAGCCTCCGTTCCAGGCGATTCCATCGCCTGTCATAAAAGCTCAGTCCCCGCTTTTAGCCCCGAAAAAACTATAAGCAACCCCTCGCTATAAATAACAAATTAAAAGAAATCTGCGTTATTTGCTTAACGCAGATTTTTTTTATGTTATAAAACACTATTTTTCATGTTTTTGTAACAAATAAAAGCAATTTTTTTATTACTTTTGCAACCGATAACAATATAAGAGGGGGCATATCCCCAAGTTTTAATAATTTTATATAATAAAAGGTATGCAGAAAAGATTGCATTTATTAGTGGCTTTGCTGGCCTTTATGGTATCCACAGCAATGGCGCAGATAACTACATCTAGCGTTAGTGGTAAAATTACAGCTAATGGCGAAGACGTCATTGGCGCAACAATTAAGGCTGTTCACCAACCTTCTGGTACAGTCTATCGTGCAGTGACCAACATCGATGGTCGCTATTCTATTCAGGGTATGCGCCCGGGTGGACCTTATGTTCTGGAAGTAACCTACGTGGGTTACAAGAACAAGCAGGTAAAGGGCATTTCTCTTTCTCTTGGTCAGAACACAGTCTTGAATGAAACTTTGGCTGAAGATGCTGCTCAGTTGGAAGACGTAGTGGTCGTGGCTGATCGCAACAACAACATGCGCACCGACCGTGCTGGTGCTACAACAAGTATTAATGCTGACCAGATTGAGGCTGTTCCTACCGTATCTCGTAGCATGAACGACCTCTTGAAGTTGACTCCTCAGGCTTCTACCGTAGGTGGTTTCTCTGTTGGTGGTGGTAACTTCCGTCAGAGCTATGTAACTGTAGATGGTGCAGCATTCAACAATGCTTTTGGTATCGGTTCTAACCTTCCTGGTAATGGCTCACCAATCTCACTTGATGCATTGGATCAGATTTCTGTATCTTCATCTCCTTTTGATGTCCGTTTGAGTGGTTTCACTGGTGGTGCTATTAATGCAGTAACCAAGAGCGGTACCAATCAGTATAAGGGTTCTGCTTATATGTATACTACCAATTCTCATCTTAAAGGTAACAAGGTGGATGATTACGAGTTGACCCGTCTTCAGTCTCATACTACTACTTGGGGTGCAACTGTTGGTGGTCCTATCATCAAGGATAAGTTGTTCTTCTTCGTAAATGGTGAATATGAAGTTCAGATGGCTGCTGGCCCTTCGGCTGTGGCTCGTGCTTCAGAAAACGATGCATGGAACTTCTCTTCTGGTACAGTACATCGCCCTACAGTAGGTGATATCAGTACATTGACAAATTTCCTTTCCAGCAAGTATGGATATAACCCAGGCCGTTATCAGGGCTATTCATTGGATACTCCTGCCTACAAGATTTTGGCACGTTTGGATTGGAATATCAATGAGACAAACAAGTTGAATTTCCGTTTCTCTCGTTCACATTCAAAGGATTCTAATGCTCCATCGTCTTCAACCAGTCCTTTCTCAACCAATGCACTCTATTTGGGAGGTGAAGGAATTTCTGCAGGCAAGGGTAATCGTACTTCTAATTCGGCAATGTATTTTGAAAGTGCGCGTTATTGCAAAGACCGCAACTTTACCTCTTTTGCAGCAGAATGGAACTCAAAGTGGGGCATCGTCAACAATGCTTTACGTTTGACATACTCTTTTCAGGATGAGCCTCGTTCTTACACAGGTGGTGTATTCCCTACAGTAGATATTTTGCAGAACGGCTCAGATTATCTCTCATTCGGTCCTGATGTCTTTACTGCCGGAAACTTAGCTCAGGTGAAGACTTTCGTTGCCACCGATGAGGCTTCTTTCATGATTGGAAAGCATAATTTCCTGGCTGGTGTTCAGTATGAAACCAATGAGGCTCTGAATGGATTCGGTGCTGCCATGAATGGTTACTATGTTTATAATTCATTAGATGAATTCATGGCTGGAGGTCAGCCTTTTGCCTATGGTATTACCTATCCGTTCAATGGTACAGAACCTTTCCATGCTAAAATGAAGTATAATCAGTTCTCTGCGTATGTACAGGATCAGATTAACTTCTCTGACAGATTCCGCATGACTGCCGGTATCCGTATGGAGGCTCCTATCTATCCTGAGTTGAAGAACAATTATAATGCTAAGTTTGCTGACCTGAAGTTCAAGATGGCTGATGGTTCTGAAGTAAGCTATACAACAGATCAGTTGCCTGATGCTCCTGTCACAGTTTCTCCTCGAGTAGGTTTCAACTGGGATGTTCTCGGCAATCAGAAGGTCGTACTCCGTGGTGGTACCGGATACTTTATCGGTCGTTTGCCTTTCGTATGGCTCGTTTCTGCTGTGTCTAATTCGGGTTGTGGTCAGTATCAGTACTCCTATATTCAGGGGGATGGTAAAGCAACTCCAACTTTTGGTGAGATTTCTAAGTTCTATCCTACAGTTGCAGAGCAGTTGTCTGACAGCGGCTTATCTCTGCCTAAGGAGCCAAATGCTGCACCTCAGACTCCAACCATCATCGATAAGGACTTGAAGATGAATGCAACATGGAAGTCATCTCTGGCTGTTGACGTGAAGTTGCCATACGATATCAATTTCTCTGTTGAGGGAATCTATAGCCGTGATTTCAACCCATCTGTAGTTACCACTCAGAACTATTACTGGGATGGAAAGAAGACCATTACTTTGAGTCCAGAGGATACTCGTCATTATCTTACATGTTCAAATAAATCGGTGACACCATATTTGATTACAAATGCTGGTCACAAGGCACATTATGAATCTTTGACATTCTCTTTGGCAAAGAAGTTTGACTTTGGTCTCGACCTCTCGGCTTCTTATACCATGGCACAGGCGAAATCATATGGTGACGGTATTGGCGACCAGGTAACTTCTGCCTATAAGAACAACCGTTATTCTGTGAATGCCCATAATGATAAGGAAATCGGTTTTGCAAACTATGTTGCTCCTAACCGTTTGCTGATTACTGCCAGCTATTCTAAGGATTATGCTAAGCATTTCGGTACAATGGTTGGTTTGGTATATGAGGGAACTAATTTTGGCTATGATCCATATGCTGCAACAAGATTCTCATATACATTTGCTGGTAATGTAGTGAACGATTATAAGGGCTCTAACAGCTTGCTTTATGTTCCAGCAAGTCGTGAGGCGCTTGATGCCTGGAACTTCTCTGACTATATTTATACTGATGCTAAAAAGCAGAAGCAGACTTATACAGCAGAACAGCAGAAGGATGATTTCTGGAACTATATCAATCAGGATTCTTACCTGAAGGGACGCAAGGGTAAGTATGCTGAGCGTGGTGGAGCCAAGATGCCTTGGCATCATCAGCTGGACTTCAAGTTTGCACAGAACTTCTACATGAATGTAGCTGGTCAGCGCAATACATTGCAGTTTGGAGTTGATATCAAGAACCTGGCAAACTTGCTTAATAGCAACTGGGGTCTTTACAAGAAGGTTGTTAACAGTTCTTTGTTGAAGTATGACTCTAAGAAAGAGTCTTTCCAGTTCCAGCGTAATGGTTCTGAGGCTTTGACCAAGACATTCACCAACTACACAAGCTTCAACTCTACCTATTCTATCCAGTTCTCTATCCGTTACATCTTTAACTAATGGGTGAGTTTTGGAAATCAGAATCTGTGTAGATTATCGTACTATACATTAGTATAATATCATTCCGATGCACTTCTCTTTTTCGAGGGAAGTGCATCTTTTTTTTCGTTTATTTGCATCTTTTTGGTATATTCTATCATTTTTCTCTGTTTTTTGCTTGTTGTTTCAAAAATAATGTTTATATTTGCAACATATTTGTTTATAAGAGTGAAGCACACGGTACGAGGTGCGCGGTTCTCTCTTTATTTATTCACAAAAGAATCTAAACAACATGCAGAAAAAATTGCAACTACTTCTGGCTTTGCTCGCCTTCGTGGTGACTTCGGCAATGGCTCAGATTACCACTTCGGGCATTAGTGGTAAGATTTCTTCCAATGGCGAAACCGTTATTGGGGCTACAGTTACTGCTACACACCAGCCATCTGGTACTGTGTATCGTGCTGTAACAAATGTAGATGGTCGCTATACTATTCAGGGTATGCGTCCAGGTGGTCCTTACAAGGTAAGTATCTCTTATATCGGATATAAGGACAAGGTTTTCAACAATGTCAGTCTGAACTTGGGTGAAAGCCAAAATCTCTCTTGCTCTCTTCAGGAAGATGCCAAGCAGCTTCAGGAGGTTGTTGTTTCGGGTAAGGCTGGTCTGAATGGTACGAAGACCGGTGCGGCCATGAGTATCAATGCTCAGCAGATAGCTGATATGCCTTCTATCTCGCACAGTATTGCGGATGTGGCTCGCCTGAATCCACAGCTTACTACAAACGGACAATCTGGTTCTATGTCATTTGCCGGTATGAACAACCGTTATAATTCATTCCAGATTGATGGTGTGATGAATAACGACGTGTTCGGTCTTACTGCTAATGGCAGTAATGGTGGTCAGGCAGGATCTCAGCCTGTTTCTATGGAGACTATTGACCAGATTCAGGTAAATATTGCTCCTTTCGATGTTCGCCAGGGTGGTTTTACCGGTGGTGCCATCAACGCGGTAACCAAGAGCGGTACCAATGAATTCCATGGAAGTGGCTATTTCTATGGGAACAACCAGGATTTGGTAGGTCGTCATTATAAGAATATGGACGGTACCTATGCTCAGCCTTATGATGATGAGAAGGAAACTTTGTTCGGATTTACGCTCGGTGGTCCAATCATCAAGAACAAACTCTTCTTCTTCGCAAACTATGAGAATTCAGAAAAGTCGTACCCAACTCAGTATACTATCGATTCTCCAGATGTTAAGTTTAATCCGGATTTGGCTAAGGACTTGATGTCTAAGATTTATGACTTGGCTAACCGTCAGGGTTATGATTATGCAACTTCATGGGCAGATAAGGATAAGAACGTGAAGAGCCAGAAAGCTGGTTTGAAGTTGGATTGGAATATCAACGAGTTCAACAAGTTCTCTGTACGTTGGAGTTATGTTGATGCTAAGCAGACGCTTGGTCTGGGTGGTATTGCTACATTGAATACTACCGACCACTTGTATGATTTCACATCTAAGACTCATTCTTTCTCAGCTGAGTTACAGAGCCGTATCTCTCCAAACCTGAGCAATGAGGCACGTGTATCTTACGTTCGTGTTCGTGATGAGCGTACTTCTGGTCAGCCAGCGCCATCTATCACTATCTATAAGGTAGGAAATGGTACCGTGAATATTGGTAATGAATATTCTTCTATGGCTAATGGATTGAATCAGGATATCTATACCCTCGAAGATAACATTACATGGTACAAGGGTAATCATACACTGACATTCGGTACACATAATGAGCTTTACAAGTTCTCTAACCTCTTCCTTCAGAATCTCTATGGATGCTATTATTTTGATACTCCTGACGATTTCCTGAATTATTATAAAGGTTGTGGAGCCGATGGTTTGGGAGGTGATGGTAAGTATATCAAGAACTTCTACTTCACACAGGCTAATGTTGAGGTGACTGGTAATCCTCGTTGGGCACCAGAGTTTAGTGCAGCTCAGCTGGGCTTCTATGTACAGGACAAGTGGGATGTAACAGACAGTTTCCAGCTTACCTATGGCCTCCGTATGGATATGCCTCTGTTCTTTGATACTCCTGCCGAGAATGCAAAGTTCAATGAGTGGGCAGCAGGTAAGGGATATGGTTTCAAGACAAATCAGAAACTTGCCAGTACACCAATGTGGAGCCCTCGTGTAGGTTTCCGTTGGGATATTGAGAAGAACCGCAAATATATCCTTCGTGGAGGTATCGGTGTATTCACTGGTCGTATTCCTTTCGTTTGGTTGAGCAATAACTTTACGAATACTGGAGTACAGACTTCTTCTTATTCTGCATCTAAGAATTCAGCTGTGCAGCTTCTGCTGGATCCTAACAAGCAGATACAGAATGCAAATAATCTGAAGGCTACCGGTAGCCAGCTGATTAATGTGTTTGACAAGGATTTCAAGTTCACTCAGACTATGCGTGTTAACCTTGGTTTCGATTTCAATCTCCTGGGTATCGAATGGACTGCTGAGGGTATCTTCAGCAAGAGTCTGAATGATGTTTATTACAAGAACTTGGCTTATGAGGAGTCTGGTAAGACCTTGTCTCAGACCTCTTACATGAACTGGGATAACCGTCCTCTTTATACAAAGGTGGCAGATGCTAAGTCGTTTACCAACATTTATGCAATGTATAATACCAGCAAGGGCTACAGCTACAGCCTGTCTTTGTCTGCAGCTAAGCACTTTGCGTTCGGTCTTGATCTGAATGCATCTTATACATTCACTCACTCAGAGTCTGTAAGCAGTATGACCTCATCTGTTGCTCAGAGCAACTGGCGTAATACTCATACTTATCGCTTCTCAAACAACCCAGAGTTGGCTAATAGTGGTTATAATGTGCCTCATACAGTGAAGGCTTCTGCTTTCTATCACTTCAACTGGGGAACCAACAAGTTGTTTACCACTACAGTAGGTCTTATCTATCAGGGTCAGAGCGGTTCTCCTTACTCTCTCGTTTATAGTGGAGATATCAACGGAGATAATGGTACAAGTAATGACTTGATTTTCATCCCTACAGATGCGCAGGTAGACCAAATGCAGTTCTTGGGTACTGATGCTTATACTGCTGAGCAGCAGCGTGCTAATTTGAAGCAGTGGCTTGCTACTACTCGTTATGTGAAGGATCATCGTGGTGAGTACTTCGAGCGTTATGGTGCTAACTTGCCGTTCGAGAGTCATTTCGATTTCCACTTCGGTCAGAAGTTTGGCATCCGTACAGGTAAGTATGTACATGCTTTGGAACTTACTTTGGATATCATGAACGTGGCTAACCTCCTGAACAAGGATTGGGGCCGTACCTTCAGTAGTGGTTATAACAGCGAGTTTATTTCTCCGATCACTTATAAGGGTGATGGTGTATTCCAGTTCGCTAACCCATCAGATATGCCTCTCAAGTATCCTAGCTCATACTACAGCCGCTGGCGTGGCCAGGTTGGTTTGAAGTATACATTCTAAGGTATATACGAATCGAGATTAACAAAGCATTAATATAAAAAGAGGGTGAATCATAAGTTAATGATTCACCCTCTTTTTGGTTTTATAAGAACAAGTCTTTCTTTGGCATGTTTGCCATATATTTCTTTCTCAGTTTCTCGAAGAAAGCCATTGTATCGTTAGAGAAACCATGTCCCTTCCAGGTGGATGTGTTCGTGATGAGAATCCAGCATTGGTTATCCGGATATTTCAGAATGATAGCAGATGTGCCTGCCAGCGAACCTGTACGAATCCATGGCTTGTTGCTCTTTGGTGTATAGTTCCAGCCGATGGAATACTGATGGTCAGCCTGCTCCCGCGTCATAAACTCGATACTCTTCTTGCTGAGGATATCCTTGACATGTGGCAAACCATCGATGCTGGCAATAAAGCGGCTCAACTCTGCAGTCGAACCACACCAGGCACCTGCACCTGAAAGGCGAGGGAGGTCGGTATCGCCATAGCATTTCTCTACCAGTCGTCCACTGTTGTTGTATTCATACACAGGAATGCTGCCCTGGTGCATGTAGTACTTCGTCTCGTTAGGTCGGCGGTCCTTTAAGTAAGTGCCGGCAATGTGCATATCGTAGCAGCCGGCTGGGTGTAGAACATACTTCTGCATGAAGTTTTCATATTTCATTCCGCTCTTCTTTTCTATAATCATGGAGAGAATCATGTAGCCCAGATTGCTGTAGCATTTGCCTTCGCCAGGAGTATAACCCAAGTGGCGCTTCAAGAGAATCTTGAGCAGAGTAGGGTGATCAGGTGGTGTCTTAAGATGGTTCTGCATCATGATGTAGCGGGTGGAAGATACCGGGTCGCCGGCATAATTGTTGAAACCAGCCTGATGGCGCAGCAGTTGTTCTACGGTGATGTCGTAATATCGCTGGTCCTTGATGCTGTTGTTGTAAACGGTATCGCGCAGAATTCCCTTTTCGCCAAACACCTTCTCGTTCAGTTTGAGTTTCTTCATCTCCTGTAACTTCATGATACCTACGGCTGTAATCAGTTTCGATACCGAGGCGAAGCGCATCAGCATGTTAGGCTCCATTCTGATGCCTCGCTCCTTATCTGCCATTCCGAATCCGCGGGCATAGAGTAGCGAGTCGTTGCGGGTGATGACGAGTTGGGCTCCATTGATTTCCCATCTCTTGAGATACCTTTCTATTACCGAGTCCATCTCATGATATTCCTTCCCCTCTGTCAGGGCATTTGAGATGGAATCGTTGATGTGAGCCTTAGGAAGCGAATCTGCCGCCTTGTTCTTGTCTGATGCTGATGTACAGCGAGATACACAGCTGTGTGTAGTCCATCCTACGATTGCCGTAAAGGTAAGCAATATGATTGCTATGCGTTTTTTTCTTAGTCTTCTTGCCATTTTATTTAATTTTTCATGTGCAAAGATACTGCAATCTTCTCAAAAAACAAAACATTGAAAATATATTTAAATTTATTTTGTATTGTCTCTGAATTATCGTACCTTTGTACCCAGTTTATAAAGAAAAACAATGAAGAAGATAATAAAGAAGGTATTAAGATCCATATTCTATATAGTAGTCATGTCGGTTCTGGCATTCCTGCCCGACTTCTGGCTTTGGCACATCGGGGTGAGTGAGTGGCCTTTGCCGCTAGCTATCTTATGGTGGGTTCCCTCGTTGTTGCTTGTTCTTGCCGAGGTGGGCTTGCAGATGGGATTCTTCCACAAGTTGTCCGTCCGTGTACTCTTTACCACGATACTTTTCTCGGCATTTCCTAAGGTTATCTTCATCCTGTTCGATGCATTCCTTCCTTGGTTCTTTGCTCTGATTCCTGCTTTGGGTGTAATGGGGTGGTTTGCCTTCGGCTTTATAGAGGGTTGGAAGCGGTTGGAACTGAAACACATCACCTTTACCTCGCCCGACTTGCCACCTTATTTTGATGGTTACCGTCTGGTGCAGATTACCGACTTTCATCTCGGCTCGTTTCCTCCCGGCAATGATTTCGTGCAGAAGGTGGTGGATGCGGCCAACAATGAAGAACCCGATATGATTCTCTTCACGGGCGATCTGGTCAATAACCAAGCCAGCGAAGTGGAGCCTTATCTGAAGACGTTGGGGCAGCTTCATGCCCAAGATGGTATCTATTCTATCTGGGGCAATCATGATTATTGTGAATATGGCAACAATCATTCTATAGGCGCTTTGAAGAGAAACCGACGTATGCTATATGGTTATCAGGAAAGTTTGGGGTGGCATCAGCTGATGAACGAACATCATGTGGTGAGTCATGGTATGGCATCTATTGCTGTAATAGGCGTAGAGAATCCCGGTCAGCCTCCTTTCACCAATCGCAGTAATCTGACGAAAGCGATGAAGGGGGTGGATCCAGATATGTTTAAAATCCTCTTGAGTCATGATCCTCATCATTGGCGCAGAGAAGTAGTTGGTAAGAAAATACAGCTCACGCTGGCAGGACATACGCATGCCGGGCAATTGAAAATAGGTAAATGGACGCCTGCCCGTCTGGCTTTCAAAGAGTGGGGTGGAGCTTACCGGATTGGTGAGCAGATGCTCTATGTATCATCGGGTATTGGTGGGTCTTTTCCTTTCCGCCTAGGCGCATGGCCCGAACTGACCGTTGTCACGTTAAAGCGTGATTTATGAGGCAAGTAGATGACATAACTGGTGCTAAAGTGTTAAAACATAGTTAAATATTAGCTGTTTGAACCATTGTGAAGAAAATAATGAGTTAAAAATTTGGTGGTTCGAATTAATGTTGTAACTTTGCACTAGTTTTCGCATATATTTGGGCAAATGGGGGGTGTCGTGAGATTGTACTCCATTTGTTTTTTTGAAGCAAGGCGAAAATACTTCGTAACAGAAGTAGCTGTTCACATTTTAAATTTTACATTTAATATTGATAATAATGAAGATTCCTGTAGAAGAACAATATAAATACGTAAAACTTACTCTCCCGGATGGAAGCAAGGCTGAAGGTCAGGCTGTCTTGTTGCACGCCTGTTGTGCACCTTGTTCGTCGGCCATTGTAGAATGTATGCTTCGTAATGGCATGAAGCCTACAGTATATTTCAGTAACAGTAATATCTATCCTCAGCAGGAGTATGATGTGCGTAAACATGAACTGAAACGATTTCTGGAAGCCCAGAATGTACCCTATGTAGAGGATGAGTATGATCATCAGGAGTGGCTTTCTGTTATCAAGGGCTTAGAGGATGAACCCGAACGTGGCAGCCGTTGTTCTGTCTGCTTTCAGTTCCGCCTCTCTCATGCAGCCAAGTATGCGCAGGAGCATGGATTTCACCTTCTTACTACCACGTTGGCATCTTCGCGCTGGAAGAATATCAAGCAGATTGATACTGCAGGTCATCTTGCCGTTGAGGCTTATCCTGATGTAGAATGGTGGGATATGAATTGGCGGAAGGGCGGTTTGCAGAATCGCCGAGGTGAACTCTTGAGAATCAATGAATTCTATAATCAGTTATATTGTGGTTGTGAATTCAGTATGAGATAAATGAAAAAGCCCAGGACATCACGCCCTGGGCTTTTTTATATGAATCTGTGAAATTTGTAGTGCTTATGAAAGACCTGTAATCTCACCGTTTACTACATCAATGCGTTCAGCCTGTGGGCTCTTTGGCAAACCTGGCATACGCATGATAGGACCAGCGATGACTACAATCATCTCGGCACCCATATTTACGGTGATGTCGCGAGCGTGGAGTTCGAAACCTTCTGTAGGACCATATGCCTTGGCATCGGTAGAGAAACTGTACTGAGTCTTGGCAATACAGATAGGGAACTTCTCTGCACCCAGTTTCTTGATCTCTTCAATCATCGCCTTGGCAGAATCGCTCAATGTCACGCTGCCTGCTCCGTAAAGATTGAATGCAACCTTTTCTATCTTCTCCTCAATGGTATCGTTATCATCGTAAGCAAAATAGAGAGGGGCTGATGGACGCTCATCGATGGTCTTCACTACGAGGTTGGCAAGTTCAATGGCACCGTTTCCGCCTTCGGCAAAGGCGCTGTTTACTGCGAAACCGCAACCCATCTCCTCGCAATGCTTGCGCAATACTTCGATTTCTTCATCTGTATCGGTTGCAAACTTATTGAATGCAATCACTACAGTCTGACCAAAGCTCTGCAGGTTCTTTACGTGCTTGTCGAGGTTCCAGTAACCGGCTTCCATACCTGCGATGTTTGGCTTCTTGATATCTTCCAGAGCTACACCACCATGCATCTTCAACGCCTGGAGGGTAACAACGAGAACGGTGAGGTCTGGTTGCAAACCTGTCTTGCGGCATTTGATGTCATAGAATTTCTCTGCACCGAGATCTGCACCGAATCCAGCCTCTGTAATGGCATAGTCGCCATACTCAAGAGCAGCAGCAGTAGCCATGACAGAATTGCAGCCATGAGCAATGTTGGCAAAAGGACCGCAATGAACAAATGCCGGTGTTCCCTCTGTTGTCTGAACCAGATTTGGCTTCAAAGCATCGAGAAGGAGAGCAACGATACTGCCACCTACACCCATATCCTTTACGGTAAATGGCTTGTCATCCTCGGTGATGCCCAGGAGAATATTATCGATACGGCGACGAAGATCATCGATGCTTGTTGCAAAACACATGATAGCCATGATTTCAGAAGCAGGAGTGATATCGAAGCCTGACTCTGTCTCGATGCCGTTCTTATCGCCGATACCGGTGATGATGCGGCGGAGACCACGGTCGTTTACGTCCATCACGCGGCGCCAGAGAATCTTCTTCAACTTGAATCCCTCTGCCTCGTGCTGGTAACGGTAGTTGTCCAGGAGGGCAGCAATCATGTTGTTAGCCTCTGTAATGGCATGGAAATCGCCAGTGAAATGGAGATTAATCTTATCCATAGGCAAAACCTGGGCGTAACCGCCACCTGCAGCACCACCCTTCATGCCGAAGCAAGGACCCAGAGATGGTTCGCGAAGAGCTACTACAGCCTTCTTGCCAATCTTCTGCATACCCAGGGCGAGACCCACGGATACGGTGGTCTTGCCATTACCAGCCTTGGTAGGACTGATAGCGGTAACGAGAATGAGATGATGGTTCTTAAACTTGTTTCTGTCAATTCTGTCCGTAGTAATCTTAGCGATGTAACGGCCGTAGTTTTCCACTTGGTCTTCGTGAATTCCAAGTTCTGCTGCCACTTCATTGATAGGGCGCAATTTTACTGATTTAGCTATTTCAATATCTGTTAACATAAAATAAATAGTTTTATGGTGCAAAGGTACAGAAAAGTATTCATATATTAAAATAAGAAAGTATAAAAAAACAAAATAAAATATCCTTCTTCTTTAAAAGCCACCAAGGCATACCGCCCATTTCCAAATGATGAAGTTTAAAAAAGGTAAATTGTTGGATTTTGTCGTGTGAATGTAGTACCTTTGCAAGCGGATTTTAGATTTTAGAACGTATGAACAAGTCTTTAGCATTAGCTCATTTTCAGACGAGCTTTCAGTTTATCACGCATCAGAACGAGCGCTTCTCTTATCTCGAAGGTGCCTATCTGGCACTTATCGGGGGATGTAGTTGGGTTCAGCTTCGTATGAAGGGTGCTACCGATGAAGAGGTAGAGCCTATTGCCCGTAAGTTGAAGTTGGCTTGTGAGGGTGCCGGTGCAACCTTTATTCTCGACGACCGCGTAGAACTGGTGAAGAAGTTACAGATAGATGGTGTACATCTTGGCAAGAACGATATGCCGGTTGATGAGGCCCGTAAGTTCCTGAGTGATGAATTCATTATCGGAGGCACAGCCAATACTTTTGATGATATTCGCCGTTTGCATGAACAGGGGGCTGATTATATCGGTTGCGGTCCGTTCCGCTATACCACTACCAAGGAGAAACTCTCTCCGGTGTTGGGCATAGAGGGTTATCACCAGATTGTTGAGCAGATGAGGGAGCATAAAATCTCTCTGCCTATGGTAGCCATCGGAGGTTTGACTCCAGACGATATAGATCCGCTTGCAGAATTGGGCATCGGTGTAGCTATGAGCGGTACCATCCTGAATGCTGAGAACCCTGTTACCATGACACGTCAGATTCATGAGAAGTGCTTCGGATTGTGTCTCGAAAATTTCAATCATTTCTTTGAGAATCAGTAGAATGATACTCATAAATGATGATTTTGCATAGAAAAGAGAAGAAATTTTAGGTTTTTCTTCTCTTTTCTCATTTTATTGTTGTAACTTTGCATCCGCATCGCAAAACTGTTGCAAGCCAATTACAAATAATAGAATTTAAAAGACATGAAATTAATAGTGGGAATTAACTTAGGATATGTAGGAAAAACAGATGCTGTCGGAAAGAACGATAACATCATGATATACGCACCTTCAAATAAAGGTGCTTAAAAACCCGGGCACAAACGTGTTCGGGCTTTTTTTATTTTACTATATATAATAGGTGTAAAACCCAACTCAAAATTGATAGTGTGTGCAAAATATATAATTATTAACTTTATAAAAAAAAGGTATTAAAATGATGAAAACAGAATGGAGAGGTTTCAAAGGAAACATGTGGCAGAGTGAAGTGAATCTTCGTGATTTCATTCAGAACAACTACACTTGTTATGACGGCGATGAGTCGTTCCTTGCAGAACCAACTCAGGCAACTAACACCCTTTGGGGTATGTTGAAAGAACTCCAGAAGGAGGAGCGCGCCAAGGGTGGTGTGCTTGATATGGAAACAGAAATTGTTTCAGGATTGACAGCTTATGGTGCTGCTTATATCGGTGAGGGTACCAAGGATTTGGAGAAAGTGGTAGGTCTTCAGACTGATAAGCCTCTGAAGCGTGCCTTCATGCCATACGGTGGTATCAAGATGGCGGAGCAGGCTTGTACTACATACGGCTATCAGCCATCTGAGAAGCTTCACGAAATCTTCCACAAGTATTGCAAAACTCATAATGATGGCGTATTCGATGCTTATACTCCAGAGATGAAATCCGTTCGCCATAACCACATTCTTACCGGTCTTCCTGATACTTACGGTCGTGGACGTATCGTAGGTGACTACCGTCGTGTGGCTCTCTATGGTATCGACTTCCTCATCGAGGAGAAGAAGAACGACCTCGCTAACATGGGCGATCGTGAGATGATTGACGAAGTAATCCGTCTTCGTGAAGAGGTTTCTATGCAGATCAAGGCGCTCAAGGGCTTGAAGGAGATGGCTCAGTTGTATGGTTACGACATCTCTCAGCCAGCTAAGAACGCTCGCGAGGCTGTTCAGTGGTTGTACTTCGGTTACCTCGGAGCTGTGAAGACTCAGAATGGTGCTGCGATGTCTGTAGGCCGTATCTCTACATTCCTCGACATCTATATCCAGCGCGACTTGAACGAGGGTACTCTTACCGAGGATGAGGCTCAGGAGCTCATCGACCACTTGGTCATGAAGTTCCGTATGGTTAAGTTCGCCCGTATTCCTTCTTACAACGAGCTCTTCACCGGCGACCCAGTTTGGGCTACTCTCGAAGTAGGTGGTATGGGTCAGGATGGCCGCTCAATGGTTACCAAGAACGACTTCCGTTTCCTCCACACATTGGAGAATATGGGTCCTTCACCAGAGCCAAACTTGACCGTACTCTATAGCTCTCGCTTGCCAAAGGCATTCAAGCACTACGCTTCTCTGATTTCTGTAAAGACAAGCTCTATCCAGTATGAGAACGACGATGTAATGCGCCCAGTTTGGGGTGACGACTATAGCATCTGCTGCTGTGTATCAGCTACACAGACAGGTAAGGAGATGCAGTTCTTCGGTGCACGTGCCAACTTGGCTAAGTGCTTGACCTACGCTGTTTCTGGCGGTGTTGACTCAAAGACACGCGAGCAGTGCGGTCCTAAGTATCGCGCCGTTGAGGGTGATGTATTGACATACGAGGAGTTCATGCCACGTTTCATGGATATGATGGACTGGTTGGCTGGCGTTTATGTGAAGACATTGAACCTCATCCACTACATGCACGATAAGTACTTCTACGAGGCAGCAGAGTTGGCGCTCATCGATACAGATGTTCGTCGTACTTTCGCTACAGGTATCGCTGGTTTCAGCCACGTGGTTGACTCTATCTCAGCTATCAAGTATGCCAAGGTAAACATCGTCCGTGATGAGACCGGTTTCCCTCTCAGCTTCAAGACCGAGGGCGACTTCCCACGTTACGGTAACGATGATGAGCGTGCTGATGAGATTGCAGTATGGTTGCTCAAGACCTTCATGAACATGATCAAGAAGCATCATACATACCGCAATTCTGAGCCAACTACATCTATCCTGACTATCACATCAAATGTAGTATACGGTAAGTACACCAGCAACATGCCTGATGGTCGTCCAGCCGGCGCTCCTTTGGCTCCAGGTGCTAACCCATCTTACGGTGCAGAGAAGAACGGTCTTTTGGCTTCATTGAACTCAGTAGCTAAGTTGCCATACGAGTATGCTCTCGATGGTATCTCTAATACTCAGACCATCAGTCCAGGTGCTCTCGGCCACAACGACGAGGAGCGTGCCCAGACATTGGTAGGTGTATTGGATGGTTACTTCAACCAGGGTTCTCACCACCTGAATGTGAACGTATTCGGTATCGACAAGCTCAAGGATGCGATGGAGCACCCAGAGAAGGAAGAGTACCAGAACTTCACCATCCGTGTAAGTGGTTACGCAGTTAAGTTCATCGACTTGACACGCGAGCAGCAGCTCGACGTAATCGCTCGCCAGGCTCACGAGAGACTCTAAGGAAGTGAAGAATGAAGAGGGAAGAGTGAAGAATTCTCTTGTCTCTTTGTAACATATAGATTGCCCGCTAGATTTTCTTTCCGAGGATATTTAGCGGGCAATTTTAGCTTATTTAACTGCAAATTTAAACTTGGTATTGAAAAAAGTGCTATCTTTGCGGTATGAAACTAAATAATGAACAAAAGAAAGCCCTTTATGAAGAGGGTTACAAATTCTGTTTTGATGTTGTCAAGCTCATTCTTGGTGGTGTCATTTTTGCAGGAATTATGCAAGATAATATAGATAGAACTAGGTTGTATGCTTGGGGCGTTTTCTTTATGGTCTTGATAGTTGCATTAGGAATGTATTTTATAATAAAGTCTAAAAATAAAAAGAAATAATTATGGATTTAGTTGATTTTTTGGGTGTCGTCACTGCTCTTATAGTCGTTCCTGGGCTTGCTTTTATTCTTTGGGATAATTACCAAGAAAAGAAAGTTGGCGCATGAAGGGATTTGTTCACAGCATAGAGAGCTTTGGTTCAGTAGATGGACCAGGCATCAGATTTTTGATCTTTCTGCAAGGTTGTCCCATGCGCTGCCAGTTCTGCCACAACCCGGATTCCTGGAAGGCGGGGGTAGGTGAGGAGTGGAGTGCCGATGACCTGCTGGATAAGGCAGAGAGATTCAAGAGTTATTGGGGAGATAAGGGTGGCATCACCGTAAGCGGCGGAGAAGCCCTGATGCAGATAGACTTTCTCATCGAACTTTTCGAGAAAGCCCATCAGCGTGGCATCAATACCTGTCTTGATACATCAGCGCAACCCTTCCGAAAAGAGGGGGCTTTCTTCGATAAATTCGAGCGTCTGATGGCCGTCACAGATACTGTTCTTCTTGATATCAAGCATATCAACGATGAGGAGCATCGTAAACTCACCCGCCATTCTAATGTAAACATACTGGATTGTGCACGTTATTTAAGCGAGATACACAAACCAGTATGGATTCGTCATGTCCTGATTCCAGGTATTACCGACAAGGATGAATACCTCAGTCAGTTGCGCGATTTTCTTTCTACACTCTCAAACATTGAGCGAATAGATGTCTTACCCTATCATACGATGGGTATCTACAAGTATGAGAAACTAGGTATTGCCTACCCGCTGGAAGGCATAGAACCTCCTACTAGTGATCGTATAGCTCATGCAGAAGCAATCTTGCAAGAGGCACTTTAGCCTCTTGCAAGACTGTTTAGATGAGCGTCTAGCGAACTGGTGAGACGGGCTTTGATGATAGGCTTTGTGATGTAGTCGTTAACTCCAAGCTCATAGCACTCATCAATATTATCCTTGTTGCTTAACAGGGAAACCACGATGATGGCCATTTCGCTTTTCGAGTATTTAGAGCGTACATGTTCTATTACGTCCCACCCATTTACATGTGGCATCATCAAGTCGAGCAGTATCACGTCCGGCTTGAATGAGTCAATCAGTTCAATGGCTTCTTTTCCGCCATTGGCAGTTTTCACGTCGATGTCAAAGTCCTTTATCATTTCAGAAATCGTTTCAATGTTTTCTGGAATATCATCGACGATTAGCACTTTGTTCTTTTCCATCTTTCACTGGTTTATTATATAGGTTCTTTCTGATCTTGAAGATCTAGCTTCTTGGCTTGTGAATGCCGTAGATGTCGCACATAAATCCTTTATCTGTGATAATCTTGTTCATATCGATGTTGTCAAACACCTTGTGATGGGTACCGATGACTACAATCTGATACTCTTTTTCTAGAACTTTAGGATCATTTGTCACCTTGATGTTATATTCTTTCTTCACTTCTTCTGTATCTACCAGCGGATCGTAGAGTGTAGTCTTGTATCCCGCACCTACCAGGTTGATGTAGAGATCGGCTACTTTTGTATTTCTCAGGTCATCGCTGTCTGGCTTGAACGAGAAGCCGAGAATCAGCACGTTGGTTTCCGGAGCCTTGAACTTTCTGCTTTCAGATGCATTCTTTATCTTTCCAGCCATCCATACCGCCATCTGCTCGTTAACCTCGCGGGCAGTAGAGAGCAGTGATGGTACTACGTCTACCTCCTGTGCCTTGTTGATCAGATAGTATGGGTCTACTGCGATGCAGTGGCCTCCAACGAGTCCTGGAGTAGCTGGCACGAAGTTCCATTTTGTGCTGGCTGCCGCCGTTACGTCTTCGATGTTGATGTTCATCTTGTCGAAAATCTTTTCCATCTCGTTGAAGAAGGCTATCTGTATGTCTCTCTGGCAGTTCTCCATCAGTTTGCATGCCTCTGCTATTTTGATGCTCTTTGCCTTGTAGGTGCCATGGGTAAGTACTGAAGCATAGAGGCTGTCGATGATAGCTGCTGCTTCGGGTGTAGAACCGCTGGTAACCTTCACGATGTTCTCGATTGTATGAACCGTATCGCCTGGGTTGATGCGCTCTGGCGAGAAGCCTACAAAGAAACTCTGGTTCAATTTCAATCCTGATGTAGATGCCAGTAATGGGGCACAAACCTCTTCTGTCAGACCTGGGTAAACGGTACTTTCGTATACCACGATATCACCTTCTTTCAGAATCTTGCCAACCTCAGCAGTTGCATTGCGCACGCAGCTGATGTCTGGTTTGTTCGATTTGTTCACCGGTGTTGGTACAGCGATGATATACACGTTACACTTCTTCAGGTCATCAATGTTGTTGGTCAGTTTCAATCCCTGTTCCAATGCCTTGCACACAATTTTGTTGTCTGTCATTGTACTTTTGGCTAACTTGGCTACCTTTTCTGCTTTGATGTCATATCCCCATGTATCGTATTTCTTTGAGAATAAGCATGCTAGTGGAGTACCTACATACCCCAAACCTATTACTCCAATCTTAAACTCAAAAGACTTGTTTATCATATACTATATTGTTTATGTTTTATAATGTTATTTCTTTTATTGGGAGCTCCCTGCTGTGTTTGCGTTACAGCAAGTAACCCGGGTCTTTTAGATTCCTTCGAGCTGTGCATAGCGCGAAGTCTTCTCAGGGTTCCATGCGTCCTTGTAAGAACGGCGGAAGAAGAGCTCTTGCAGATGAGCCGACAGACGGGCGATACGCAGGAAATAACCTGTATAAGGCGACATCAGTGGCAGATATCTGTAGAGGAACCACACGTCTCTCTTTCTTTCTGAAACCATCAGCACCAGGATGAAGGCAAGCTGCGAGAAGCATACTCTGATAAAGTAGCCCAGCGCCAGCACCTCGATGATGTGCGTGTTAAATGTGATGGCGAGCTTGATGATGTACCACAACCACAGGAAATTGAGGAAGCAGTCGAAAACCACACTCTCCATGTTGGATATCCAGTTAAGGATACTCCAGTTCTTGGTAGGTAGCAGAATGTCGGCATGTTTGCGGAGACGGAATCTCACGAGCGAGCGCGACCATCTGATGCGCTGATGATACAGCTTGTACCATTTGGTAGGAACATTGGTCATACAGATGGCATCTTCGGCAAATTTCACTTTATATCCGGCTTTGCGGATCTTCTGTGTCAGGTCACCGTCCAGTCCCGGTCCTATGTCCCAATAGCCCACTTCCTTCAGTGTCTTTCTTTCGAAGGCTCCGAATGCTCCCGAAATGATGTGGTAGATACCCAGTTCGCTGGTTACGATACGTCCCACCTGTATTCGCTTCAGGTATTCGAAAGCCTGCAGCGACGAGCAGATGGTTTCCTTGTAGTTGCGTACCTTCACACATCCGCCTACACCCTTCACCATTCCATCGATGTAGAAGGGGAGTAGGATTTTCTCCAGCGCATCACGGTCGAGCGAAGAGTCGGCATCCAGACATACGATGTATTTGCCTCTTGCCATCTGGGCTCCATAGTTGCTGGCGGCAGCTTTACCGCCTCTTGTATCCAACCTCAGGTAGTGGGTGATATACCCGGCTCGGTAGAGGTCGTTGCAAATCAGTTTGGTGTCGTCGTCGCTACCATCGTCTACCACGATGATTTCGTAGTTGCGGTAGGTTTGCTCAGCCAGCGAGTTCACCATTTTGAATATATGTTTGCCTTCGTTCTTTCCCGGTACGAGGATGCTGATAAGCGGATTCTCGCGGTACAGGAAGTATTTGGCATATTCTTTCTCTTTTTCTAACTGGTTTCTCTTCATCAGTCGGTTTCCGATTACGAGATATTCCAGGATATAATATCTTGGCATCTCGATGAAGAAGAGGAACCAGTAGGTATTCACGATACTGGTAAACGATAGCGTGCTGATCCAGTCGAAGAAATCGTTCAGATGTTCTGCTATGCTAAACATACGCTTTTCCCTTTCTTCTTGATGGCTTATCTCAGCACGGTGAGCGCCAGGAGGGCCATGATTATGAGTATACCTGCGATGGTGACAAGGATGGCAACGAGTTTCTTGTAGAGCACGATGCGCTTCTGTATCTTGTCGTTTTCATCTTCCTTCGGCTCCGTATCGAGCAGCTCTTCCTGCGGCTTCACCTCTTTCTCTTCTTCCTGCATCAGAGGTTCTTCTGAGTAGCGGCAGTAGTCGTCTGGAGTCATATCCACATATTGCAGTTTGTTGAAGAACTCGTCATAGTTGTTGGCGATGGTCTTCGTCTTGGTTTCCAGCATGCTGCAGATAATCTCGTCCGGTTCTATCGAGTTGGCCAGCTTTCTGATGGCTACCGACATCTCCTTGCTCAGTTTCTGCTGGGCTTCTTCCACCGTTTCTCCCTGCTCATAGAGGGTAGAGGATACGTAGAAGATATTGTTGTTGTAAGACACCTTGTGATTGGAGAAGATTCTACAGAGCTTGCCCTGTATGCTTTCCTTTATCTTTACGGTATCCTTGTTTTCATCTATAATCCATATCTTGCCTACCATGACCGAGAGTTCATCCTTGCGGTAGGTTTCCATCAGCTGGCGGCGCAGTCGGTTCATCAGCAGATAATATTCCATGAAGTTATCATAGATGTTCACCATGTTGTTGAACATGATGTTGCCGCTGGTCAGCGTTCTGATTCCTTCTTCCGTTATCTCGTAGTCCTCTACGTCTCGTGGCACCAGGGCATTTACCGGAAAGGTGCTCTGGCAGTAGCAGCAGGTTGACTTGGTGATAGGCGAGGTAAACGAATTCTCGCAGTCTTTGCAGGTATATACCACGGCTGGTCTGTCATAGTCAACACCGATGTGGCGCAGTTTCTTGTGACACTTCGGACAGATGAGCATACCGCCCACATTATAGCTGCTTTCCGGCGATACGTTGGCGCAGCTGAAGTGGTGGATGATGTTCTGAATCTTCAGGTTCGAACTTCCGCACTTCGGACAGCACTCTGTATAGAGCAGGTGAGAGTGGTTACACTTAGGGCATAGGTGCTCCTTGAGCAGGAAGCGGTGAATGCGCAGTGCTCCGAACTCCACCATAGTGTCGATGAACATGAACATCTCGTTGAGATGGAAGAGACCCATACTGTGGTAGTGCTCGAAGATTGGGTTGATATATCCCAAAGATGATTTCTCCAGCAGTCGGTGTCCTATGATTCGCTGGTCTCTTGAGAGCAGGTATTTCAGGATGTTGGCAAAGAGCTGGTTGGGTTGTGTAGGGCGTGCTGTTTCGTTTTTCACGCCATACTTCTGTCTTGCCTGCTTGATTTTGTCTATAATCTCATATACCTTTTCATTGTTCATGTCGCTCACATAGGCATCGATGATATAGTCGATGATCTGTTCCTTTCCTGATAATGCCGTATTGACAAATATCGGTTTGTAGCTACATTTCCACGATAAGATTGGACTGGTTCCATACAGTATGGCATGGAACGCGCGCTCACTCTCCGTATTGATGTAAATACAATCGAAGTAGTCGGGCTGGATATCCGGTGTCGAGTCGATATCTATAAAGCTATCGATGGTAAGCACCATGTCTCCACGTTTGTTTCTTCTAAGTCCAATCATTCTTTATTTCTTTTGTTCTTGATGATTATTGGTGTCGCTCGAAATCAGGTTGCTTCGCTTCACGTTTTCGTTCTTGCCCACTGGGACGGTGTACATCGGCAGCGGCTTCGGATCGAGCATGGCACTAATCTTGTTCACTCTTATTCTTACCGGCAGTTTGTTGCTCATTACCCATGCCGGAACTCTCTGGTTAGGGTTCAGGGTGAAGACGGCAACTACAGCGTTGGCATCATGCGAGAAGTTGCTCTGCAGATGCTTTGGTATTTCCTCTACTCTCAGACCTACCATCTGCAACTTAGCCTGCAGCTCCAGGTCTTTGTTGATGATGATGTCTGCATCGTCAGGGCTTTCCATATACTTCACCATGTCGTTGGGTACGTATGCGATTACGCCCAGATGACAGTCGGCATAGTCGGTGTGCTGGATAACCATCACCTCCTCGCTTTTGAACACCAGTGTCTTGTCGCTCACATTGATTTTTGAGATGTAGGCATCAGCTGGTGCACAGCAGTAGTGTATAAGTCCCGGGTTGTAGATGCTGGTGCTGGAGTAAGGCATGGAAGCATTTGCTCTGCCGGCTCCTCTGCGGCTCATGAAGTTATAGGTGGTGTTCTTTGCCTGTGCATAGATTTCCACCTTGTTAGCCTGCTTTCTCAATTCCTCTTCTACCTCGGCAATCTCAGCATCCAGTGCATTTCGCTTGGTGTTGTCGGTAAGACCGTAGTAGATGTCCGAACTTTCAGAGGCTTTCTGTTTCCTCAGTTCGGCAAGGCGGGTGCGCAATACAGGAATCTCCTGCTGTGCGAGTTTAGCCTGTACCTCCATGTCGTGAGTCTCCTTTACGGCAGAAGGCAGGATGTTCGGGTCGTATTGGTTCACAATGTTACCTAGCAGTACATAAGAGTAGAGCGTATCTCCCTTATGCACCACTTCACCCATTTCTTTGTTCACCTTAAGGATATAGATGTCATCAACGGCACTGATATGGTTTTCATCGAGGGTTATATAACCGTCGAAGGTAGCCCATATCATACGAGTGACAATATAGTAGGCGGCAAGCACGATAACCAGCAGGAAGATCAGGGCAAAGATGATCTGCTGTCTGGCTAGGCGGTGACTCTGCGTCTTCAGCAAGTCTGCCATCGCCTGTTCTTGTGGCGTGCCATTATATTGGAATTCATTCATATTCTAGTTTCCTTACATTCAAAGTTCTATTTCTTTGAAGATGTTGTTGTTGTCATAGATGCTCACGGCTTTCTCTATATTGATGATAGCGAGGGCGCGGTTCTGCATCAGTTTATACATTCGCTCCATACTTTCCAGAAGTCCCGTATATTCGTCCATACGCATCAGATAGTTGTATCCCTGCTTCTGGTTCATGTAAGCAAACCGCCGCATTTCGATATATTTGCCGGTCTGGTCTATATGGAAAGCCTCGTTGGCTATAGCCTTGTTCAGGTTGTCTATCTTCTTGAGCAGGATGCCTACCGACTGTTTTATTTCCTTTACATCGGTACCACGGCTGCTGCGTATGATTTCCTTCTGGGTCTCCAGTGCCTGTCGTTTGCGTGGCGTTTCGTTCCAGATAGGAATGGTGAATCTCACGCCCACGTCGGCATTGTTCGAAATCTTGTTGTTGCTCTGCCAGTAACTCGACCATCTTGCGAATGGTGTGAGTCGGGTAGTGCTTAAGTAGTTGGTCAGCTTGCTGTCGTTGTCAGCAATCTGTTCTTTCACCATCATGATTCGTGCATCCAGACTTTCCTGGTTCAGATGGTTCCAGAGGGCTGTTGTATCTACCACAATTTTGGTTGGTTTGATGCGGTAGATAGGCTTGTTGGTGATATCTCTGTCTGTACAGAGCACGGAGATGTCGTATTCAGCCTCCAACTTATCGTTCATCACTTTCAGCATCTTGTCGTTGCTGATTCGGTCTTTCTCAAGCATAAACTGGTAAGCTTCGTTCATGATGTCGAGGTTGTCCAGTCTGTGTGCTATGACAGTACCGATATAGAAATTATATTGTTCGGTCAGCTCATCGGCTGCCTTTTCATAGATGTCTGCAGTTTGGCGCTTTTTTATTTGCAAGCGGTCGAGTTCATTGGCAAGAGCAATCTTCGTTCTTTTCTCTTTGCCTTGGTAGAACTTCGAGTTGATGATGTTCCATCCCAGTTCGGCTTGAACCTTCATCTTATATTTTGATACCTCTTTTGCGTCGTCTTCATCAGAATCGAAGTACGAGTCAGGTCGGGCATAAACCTGTCCGGTCACTTCCAGACCGTTGTGTCTGTTGAGCGCTAGGTGCTCATGTGCAGTTTTCGACCAGAACAGAGAGTCGGTCTTATTGATATCAGCGTGATGCTGTTTATTGAGTCCCAGTTCTATGACTGGTGCTTTCACCCAGATAGGGTTTTTGATGAGAGTGTCGAGTTGTGCGAAGCGCTGTTTGAAGTGTCTCAGTACATTATTGTTCTTCAGGTTCTCATATACGAGCATCTTAGGGCTGAAACTATTTGGCTTTTTGCCTTTCGTCTGAGCCATAGCGCTTTGTGCTGCCATGAGAAGGAGCAGAACAATAGTTGAGTATAGTAATATTTTTCGCTTCATAATGAGTTATTAAACACGATGAATGCAGCTGCGAGCTGTTGCAGCTGCATTCATCTGGTGTCTTCTTATTATCTGAAAAGCATTTCGGCTTTTGTTACTTCTTTTGATAATTTGTTTCTGTATGAGCACCTGTTGAAAGGTTGTATACCTGCAGGCGGTCTCTACCATATGCTACATAAATGTAGTTGTCTCTTACCTTGACGTAGTTAGCAGACTTAGATGCTACTCTATGTGCAACAACCTCATGGGTGTTTTTGTCCAAAACGACAAGTCCATAAGAACCGTATGCTAGATAAACGTATTTGTCATCTACATCGCATCCGTTACATAATGCCTTGTATACTTTCTTTTTGTCATTCCAAGCACTTGGCATCTGCCAGTGCCATTGCTCTTCACCCTTCATATTGTAAACATAGAGTCCGAGTCCGCTTTGGCAAACATATATCAAATTGTCTGTAACAGAAACTACATTCTTGCCATCATTTGGTTTTATACCTACCGTTGTGTTGAATTTTTTAGAATTTTCGAAATCTTCGTCATCTCTATTTATTACTTCGATAGTTGCTCCAACCTCGTCATCGCTAGAATGGTTTTTGTCGTCAAGATAAAGTCCGACGATTTTTCCATTGCCGATTGCTACATGCTTAACCTTTCCTGGTCTTTCTATTTTGTCGACCTCGTTCATGGTGTTTGCATCGTATACGACATAGCCTTCTGTGGTTGCAACAATCAGGTGATTCGTCTTTTTGTTGTAAACAACACAATTCTCGTCATAATTTCCATTTTTATACTCCTCTGTTGCTGGATGCAATTGGGCGTATTGCAATGGTTCTACGATCTTAACAATTGGTTTCCCATCCTTGTCAACGTCTGCAGTTGTTATCTCTTTAGACTCCGTTGCTAACAAATGGTCTCCATTGATGGTCATGTATGATAGTAATGCACCCTTCTTTTTAGAATTACCTGGCAGGAAAATCTTTTTCTCGCCATTATTCAATTCAACAGCCAGAAGGTGGTTGAAATCTATTACTCTTTGGCTATCATAGAGGTATTGCAAGAGTTGTACCTTGTTGTTTTTTACAGGAGTAAGAACTTCAACACAACCTCCGTGTGAGTTATCTGCATTGTCTTTCTGTTCCTGATTTGTATGGTATGACATGTACAGATAGCCGTCAAGATCCATGATGCCTGTAGCAGAGATGTCGTGTGTGTGGTCATATTCCACAGAGATAATCAAGTCTGTCTTTGGCTTATCTGGTTGAGGCTTGTTGTCATTGAATCCTGGAGTCTTGCAATCTTCACTCTCGGTTTTCTTGATGACATATTTAGAAGCCTCGTCAGAAGAGGACAAGAATACGTTACCCTTGTTGTTCAGTGTTACCCCATATTCTTCTTCTTTTATAGAACTATCTTTTGGTCTCATTTTTTGACCATGCTCTCCGTCAGAAAGTGCTCCTAATGTTTTCTCTTCATCATTCGTTACTCCGTATATTTTATCCTCTGGAACGTCAACGATGAATCCTGCTCTTTCTCCGCTTGTTGCGAACATGTCACAACTTATCTTATTTTTTGCATCCGGACCAGGAGCATTGAATGCAAGTTTTGCAGCTTTGATTACGCAGACAGCGTCTGTTTCGCCCAATGCGTATGTTCCCTGCTGGGAATTCAAATTCATGAACACATTGTCGCATTCAATCATGGATTGGTTTTTCACTACGACTTTACCACCTGAATCTTGTTTGAAATTCTTGCAGTGCAAATATGATACGTGTAGCTCGCTGCCGTTTGATATATATACGAAATCAGATATATTCGCAGAGCAACCACTATATACTTCACTATTTGTTATAGATAAAGTCTTTGCTTTCAAAGTACCTGTAACATTTAGGACTGCATTGTTAGACAAAATTAAATTCTTCCCACTTAGGTCTAAACTTCCATGATTGTCAACAATTTGGTTAGCTATCGTTAAATTTGTCGCATTTTGAGGAGCAGCAATAGTTCCATAGTTTATTATTTTATTCTGTCCAAGGAATTCTATTCCTGCATTTCCTTGTTTTTTGAAGCCGATGAATTTACCGCCTTTTAAAACTCGAATTTCACCCTTTCCCCACCAATCGCTACTTTCATAATCAAGGGTTCCTGCTACATAAACAGTTTTACCTTCCATGTTAAAAAGAGTCTTGATAGTAACTCCAGCAGGGATAAGTATAATATTATTATTGTTGGTAACGTTATTTACCGCATTATATTCATCTTTTTCAATTTTTGCTGCATTTACTGGAACAGTTACTCCATCCCAATCTGAACCAGCATATGCTCTCGTTCTTGCGCTAGCTGTTGTGTTCTGAACCTTATAGTTTGTAATGCGGCTTGCCAGTTCTTGCGCATCAGTTGTGGAGGTGACAGCAGAACCTACTACAGTCTTGATAGGGGTGGTACCACCATTTTCAAGAATGCTATTGCTATCACTACAAGAAGCGAGGAGCATAGCTGCGAAACTAAAAGTAGCAAGCTTTATATTTATAGCTTTCATGTTATTCTGTATTATTCGTTAATACTTTAGTCACTTTTTACGCATACCTTATAATTGTTTAATAGCTAGTTAATTTAGCCTTTATAAGGTTTGTCCTCCCTCACTCTAGCATGAGAGTGGGGGAGAACAAGTATTTATATGATTGTATTTTCTGATTACTTTGTCTTTGTAACCTTGAATACCTGTACACGGTTCTGACCGTATGCAACGTAGACATACTCTTCGCCATTTACATTTTCAACGGCAACATAGTTTGCAGAACCAGAATTGTTCTTGGCATTGTAAGCATTTGCTTTACGATGGCAGACAACATTACCTTCCTTGTCGAGTACAACGAGACCATATCCGCCACATGCTACATAAATGTATTCTCCGCCAACAGCAATACCATTAGCACGACCCTTGACTTTACCTGCCAATTCTGTCTTCTCAGGTTTTGTAAATGTAGGGCATGTAAAGAAGTTTTTGTTTACCTGACCGGTAGAAGAAATCTTAGCAACACCATTTTCGCCTTTACATACGTATATGTCACCGCTATTTTCTCCTACTGCCATTACAGCCTTGTTGTCCTTTGGATAAACTTCACCGACATTATAGCTTGCTACTGTATTCTCCAAGTCGTTGTTTTCGTAAACATTCACGTTACCGTCTACGTCCAAGGTGTAGAGCTTGCTATTTGCTGTTACAACATGCTTTCCTTCTGCACCTGCCTTGTTCCAGAAACTGAAGTCCTTGGCGAATGAGGTAAGACCTTTAGTTGTTGCTACTACATGTTCGCCATTGAATTCTGCGACACAGTTAGCATCCATCTTGGTCTTGTTGTCGATAGCGTAAAGTTTCACTTCATCGCCAAGGTTACCATCATTGAGGTCTATCTTGCCTAAGAATGCACCTGCTGACTTTTTACCGCTACCTGCCAGATAGAGGCTGTTACCATCTACGATAAGATGGTTGTAGTCGCAGTTTTCTGCAGCCTTGTTAGCATCTACTTTCAATTGGTTGCCAGTCATTGAAAGAACCTCAATATTGCCACCGAAATTCTTGTCGCCATATGTGTGATATGAAACATAGAGCTTGTTGTTTGCAGATTGGATACAGGTAGCAGACTGACCACCTTTAGATTCCTCAGATGCAATCAGGTCGAGCTTAGCCTGGCTTGCGATAGTTGCAGGGTCGCCAGACCACTGGTAACCATATTTCTTGTGATCCTGATTTACGAGAGTTACATTAGGAGTAGTTTTGTCAGCTACCTTGTCATAGTCTGCGTATGTGGCAGCGATGTCCAAATCCTCGAAAGTATTGTATTGGGTTGAACCACTATAATTCTCCTGGAACTGGAGCAAGAATGTAGAGTTTGTGCCTGGTGTTGCAAAAGCGACAATGTTGCTTTTACCATTATTGGTAAACTTATGTGCCTTGATGACAGCTACAGCATTTTCTCCAGCCAATGTTATCTGACCTGCAGATGCATTGTCTGTAACCAAGTTGTTGGCTGTAATAACATTCTTGTCGCCAATAGTAATCTTACCAGTACCATTGAGAGACAATGTAGCTTCTCCCTTTGCAATTACTTTATCTCCGTTCTTTGTGTTGTTTGTAACGTTAATGTAGGATGCTTCTACGTTGGCACCATCGTGAACATTGAATGCATTTGTTACCTTGACGGCTTCTACAGCCTTCAAATAACCATTTACGTCCAATGTACGTGTCTTGATAAAGCCTCCGATGTAAAGATTACCATTGATGGTAGCGTTACCATTGTTGTCATTGTTGAAGAGGTTCTCTTTAGCGTATACATTTGCACCATTTTCTACCTGGAGGTTGATGGCACGGATAGAACCATCGATGAATACGTTAGCACCAGAACCGAATGTGATATTCTGTGTAGGAGTGATTGACTTATCTTTTTCAGCCGGAGTAGTCTCTTTGATAGCTCCAAGACCTGTAATCAAGTCCTTGCTTCCATCGCTCTTCTTATCTCTAAAGTCAGCATAAAAGTTACCATTAATCTTTATGTCATTTTTTGCAGAGAATACGTTTCTAGGATTTGTGCAGTAAACTGTACATCCGCTAGGAATCATGTCACCAGTACCATTGTATTTCAATGTAGCAGAGCTAAGCAACACAATAGTTGTGTTACTCATTTGGGTAGTTTCGTCATACTGCATGGTGCATTTGCCGTCTACGAAAATAGTAGCTCCATTGATTTTCTTTCCTGTGAAGTTAATGTCCTTTCCACTGCTAATTGTGTAAGCCTGTTTAGTGAGATCAGCTGGTCCGCTAAGATTCAACACTTTGCTAAAGCTTTCCTTTGTAGGGGCTGTAGGCATAGCGGTTGTGAAGTTTGTAGCACCAGCTCTTGTCAAGAAGAACTTTCTAGCATTAGCTGTGCTGTTCTTGTAGTTAGCGATGTTGCTGTTGTCAATTTGCTGTGCAACAAGCTTTACTGAAGTGAGGTCTGCAGGGTTAATAACAGGTGCAGTTCCACCTGCAGGATCACTGTTACTGTCGCTACATGATGCGAATACGAATGCCGCCAAACCGATGGCAGCAAGAGTAGAATTGAATACTTTCATATCTATTTAAGTTTAAATTGTACTTTCAGTTTCTTTAATATCACTTACTTATATTCTTGTCCTTCAGCTCGTTGGTTTTTTGGTAGTTTGACTATCGTTTTGGTAGTTTGACTATCATCATCTTGCGTACACTTACAAGTGGAGCCGTTAGACGCTGCAAATTTAATGTAATTTTTTCATAATCAGTTGATTTTTGCCGTTAAATAAAGTTAATCCGTTGTTTTTCGCTCTGATGGTCACGAGGTTGGCTTGGTGTGGGCGGTAACGAATAGGCTCTTCCACTTGTCAAATGATAACTATTTCTGAAATCAATAACACGAAAATTACTCCGAAAGATAGCAGAATATCTCCGAAGAATACGAAAATATCTCCGAAAGATAGCAGAATATCTCCGAAGAATATGAAAATATCTCCGAAAGATAGCAGAATATCTCCGAAGAATAAACCAGGAAAACAAATGTTGGGAATACGATGATGGATATGTGTTGTGGTGACGAGGTGAAGGGTGAAGGGTATATTTTAAATCTCTATATTATATTCTTTTTTTAGGATTTTTGGAAAAAACAGAAAATCAGAAAAATGAAAAAACGGATTTTTTCCCTTGCCGCGCGTATATATAAAAGAGTTTTCAAACCTTCACCCTTCACCTTTTTATTTAACGTTTTATGTGTCAAATAGTTACGGGTGAAGGGTGGTGAAGGGTGTTTTTCGCTTTTTATAAACATATTTTAAGGATTTAGCTCGTTTTTACATATTTTAAGCGTTTATTTTTGGTTCCGAAAGAGGTGCCATTTTTTTAGGGTCCCATTTTTTCTCTTTTCTTACCGCTGAAATCTTTGAAAAGCGAGTGGGGTAGGGAATTCCGTGTTATGTTGTGTTAAACAATTATCAGATAAAAGAAGTTAACGATGCCGAATAAGGACAGATTTTTAAACAAATATTAACGCAGAAAACCCGAAGTTTTGCATATTAGATGATTCAAGTTTAAGGCAAGTTCAGAAGTTAAAAGAGTTAAAGAAGTTTAAGCAGTTAAAGAAGTTAAAGGGAAGTTAAAGAAGTTATCGCTCCCTATGTTCGTTCAGTAAACCAGGAAAACAAAGATTTCCGAAACAGAACGGTATTCGGTTTATCAATTATTTGCTGAACTTTCGCATGTGGTTCAAGAACGGGCTGAAGGCCCAAAAGCTCCTAGCCC